>Ga0164297_10000070_pt1 | contig 123556 bp, 115 predicted proteins | sample GEODES058metaG_FD_113539 | JGI IMG/M metagenome (GOLD analysis project Ga0164297, IMG submission 113539) | Dystrophic lake water microbial communities from Trout Bog Lake, Wisconsin, USA - GEODES058 metaG | ecosystem: Environmental > Aquatic > Freshwater > Lake | place: USA: Trout Bog Lake...
AGATCCATCCCGGCGACGCGATGGACAAGAACCTCTACGATCTGCCGCCCGAAGAACTCTCGCTGGTGCCCACCGTGTGCGGTTCGCTGCGCGAAGCGATCGGCGCGCTCGAAGCCGATCACGACTTCCTGCTCGAAGGCGGCGTGTTCACCAAGGACCAGATCGAAGCCTATATCGAACTCAAGTGGCCCGAAGTCTATCGCTGGGAAACCACCCCGTCGGCGGTCGAATTCGACATGTACTACAGCGCCTGATCCGCGCTGATCGCACCAAGGGGGCGCCCGGACACCGGTCCGGGCGCCCTTTTTGTTGCAGCGCACCCAATACGCAGTGTCACCTAAGAGACTCGGGATGAACGGTTGGCCGAACGCGGTGAACCGAGCCGGCGCGGGGTTCGCGAATCCGCCAAAGCTGCCTAGACCTTGGGCCATGCTTGGACACCCCGCCTTCCGCATCCTGACCGCTCTGGTTGCTCTCGCCACCGCCGCTGCGCTGCCCGCCACGGCCCAGGCCCGGCTGCAGTGCGTCACCTACGCGCGGCAGGTGTCCGAAGTGCAACTCTCCGGCAATGCCCGCGATTGGTGGGGCCATGCCGCCGGCGTCTATGCCCGTGGCAATGCCCCGCGCACCGGCGCCGTCCTCGCGTTCCGCGCCACCCGCTCGATGCCGATGGGCCACGTCGCGGTGGTCAGCAAAGTGATCGATGATCGCCACGTGCTGATCAGCCACGCCAACTGGTCGCACCCCGGCGCGGTCGAACGCGGCGTGATGGCGGTCGATGTCTCGCCCAACGGCGACTGGTCGCAAGTGCGCGTGTGGTATGCCCGCACCGGCTCGCTCGGCCTGCGCCCCTCGCCGGCATTCGGTTTCATCTACCCGGCAACCGAAACCGCCAGCGCCGCCGGCACCGCCACCAACCAGGCCGGCTGATCACGCCCGCAACAGCCGGGGCGTCGCCGTCGGCGCATCGAGCAAGTCGCGCATCGCCTCTGCCGGCATCGGCTTCCAGAACAGATAGCCCTGCACCAGCTCGCATCCGGCGGCCTGCACCAGTTGCCGCTGCGTTTCGGTCTCCACCCCTTCGGCCACCACTTTCATGCGCAAGCTGTGGCCCAGCGCGGCAATCGTGCACAGGATCGCCTTGGCATCGCCATCGCTTTCGACATGCGACACGAACGAGCGGTCAATCTTGATCCGCTCGAAATTGAACAGCCGCAAATAGCTCAGGCTCGAATAGCCTTTGCCAAAATCATCGAGCGCGATGCGGAAACCCATCCGGTCCAGCTCACCCAGCACCCCCAGCACATGCTCCGAGCGGTCGAGCATCACCCCTTCGGTAATTTCCAGCACCACCCGCGCCGGATCGATCCCGGTCTCCGCAACAATCTCGGCAATCGTCGCCAGAAACCCGCCCGACATCACCTGGATCGGCGACAGATTGACCGAAATGTCGCAATCCGGCCAATCTCGGCACTGCGCAAACACCCGCCGCAGCATCCACGTGCCCAGCGCGATCATCACCCCGCCCTGTTCGGCAATCGGCACAAACAGATCGGGCCGGATCGCCCCGCGTTCGGGATGCTGCCAGCGCAACAGCGCCTCGACCCCGACAATCTCGCCCGAAGCCGTGGTCACGATCGGCTGATAGGCAACCGACAATTCATCGCGCGCCACCGCCCGGCGCAATTCGCGCTCCAGCTCCAGCCGCAGCTTGACGCTGGCATCCATATCGCGGGTATAGCGACGAAAGCGCGCACGCCCGCGCTGCTTGGCGCGATACAGCGCAATGTCCGCCCGCCGCAGCAGTTCGCCGGGGTCTTCGCTCTGCGCCGGCCCCCAGCTGATCCCGCACGAACAGGTCACATCCAGCACCGCCCCCGAAATCGCGAACGGTTCGGCAAACACCGCCATGATCTCGTTGCCCAGTTCGTCGGCCATCGCCCGCCCGCCGACCGCGCGGCGCAACACGACAAATTCATCCCCGCCAAACCGCGCGACAAAGTCGCTTTCGGGCATCCGCTGCCGCAGCCGGATCGCCACCTGCCGCACCAGTTCATCCCCGACATGATGCCCCTGGGTATCGTTGATCACCTTGAACCCGTCGAGATCGACATAGCCGACAAACACGTCGCCCGCCTTTGCATCGCCCAGACAGATCGCCAGGTCCTGGCGCAACCGCTGCATCGCATGCACCCGGTTGGGCAGGCCCGACATCGCATCATGGAGCGCATTATGGCGCGCCTGCGCCTCGCTCACCAGCAATTCGCGGGTAATCCACCAGCTGCGCCGCAGCACCATGATCCCGCCGATCAGCACCCCGACAAACAGCAGCGACCATGTCCACAGCATCGGCCCGGTGCTGCGCAGGATCGCCGGGCTCGGGCTCTTCGCCGTCCAGCGCAACCACCCGATCGGCCTGCCGTCGAGCGCGCGCAGCGCAATCGCATTGCCCGCCCCCGGCCGTTCGCGGTCCAGCTGCAAATCGGGCAACAGCAGATCGCGCCGCATGCTGGCCAGCTGCGCCGCCTCGAACGGCCGTACCGAAACAAACCACGCCGGGCGCGCCATGATCGGCCCCACCACCTGATCGGGCACGATCGATGCCACGGTGATGATTCCGATCTGTCCATTGCGCCGTACCAGCCCGCCCGCCCAGCGCGGCAAGGGCATCCTGTTGCGCTCCACCGGCCAGCGCTGCCCAGCCGCCATCGCTGCCCAGCCATGCTGATCGCCCAGCACACCCGCGCTGGCATAGCTGCGGCCGATCAATGTTGCGATCGCCTGGCGCAGCTCGCCCCCGTCGCTCTGCTGGACCGGCCGACCATCCGCCCACTCGCGAATCACCGTTCCACTATCGCCGACCAGCAAGGCGTCGCGTGAACCGAACATCTGCCAGGCATAAGTGCCGAATTCGCGATCGAGCCACGCCATATCGGCCCGATCCGACGGGGCCCGCGCCGCATGCATGACCGCTTCGTTCCAGTTGATCAGCCCCAGTTGCGCGCCCACCGCGCTTTCCATCGACCGGTCAAGCAGGCGCTGCACCCGCTGGCGTTCGTCCTGCCGCGCCAGATCGTCGGCCACCACCAGCGCGCGTTCAAACGCCAGGACCAGTGCTGCCGACAGCGCGATCAGCCCCAGCAAAGTGCCCAGCGCGATCCACCCGGTGCGAAGCCCGGACGCGATCTTGCGCTCCGTGTCGGAGCGTTTGGCAGGTACGAGGCCCATCAGGGTCATTTACCCCAAAGAAACCAAACAAATCTTTACCTGCTATCCCCGTCAAATCTGCAGGCTTGTCACAAGGTTGCAACCTGCCACTGACCTTGCAATTCGCGCCAAGTGCGGCAATGTGCCGCGCGAAGCGACCGAGCCGGACTCGGCGCAGCGGAGGAACCATGCGCGAACTTTTGCAACACTACATCGATGGCCAATGGGTCGATAGCGACGGCGGACGCCGCTACGAAGTGATCAACCCGGCCACCGAAGAGCCCTGCGCCGCGATCATGCTGGGCAGCCAGGCCGATGTCGACAAGGCGGTTGCCGCCGCCAAGCGCGCCTTTGCCAGCTTCAGCCAGACCTCGCTCGCCGAGCGCAAGGCGCTGCTCGAACGCATCATCGCCGAATACAAAAAGCGCATTCCCGATTTCGCCACGGTGATCAGCGAAGAAATGGGCGCCCCGATCAGCTTCGCCGGCACCGCCCAGACCGGCGCGGGCATCGGCTATCTGCTCGGCACGCTCGAAGCGATCGACGATTTCCACTGGGAAGAACCCGTCCCCGGCGCCAATGCGCGGATCGTCTACGAACCGATCGGCGTGGTCGCCGCGATCACCCCGTGGAACTGGCCGCTCAACCAGATCTGCGCCAAGATCGCCCCGTGCATCCTCGCCGGCAACACCGTGGTGCTCAAGCCTTCCGAAGAATGCCCGTCCAACGCGGCGATCTTTGCCGAAGTGCTCGATGCCGCCGGCGTTCCCCCGGGCGTGTTCAACCTCGTCCAGGGTGATGGCCTCGGCGTCGGCGTGGCGCTCACCAAACATGTCGATGTCGATATGGTCAGCTTCACCGGCTCGACCCGCGCCGGCATCCAGATCGCCAAGAACGCCGCCGATACGGTCAAGCGCGTGCATCAGGAACTCGGCGGCAAATCGCCCAATCTGGTGCTCGAAGATGCCGACTTTGCCGCCACGCTGCCGGCCACCCTGCAAGGCGTGGTCGCCAACACCGGGCAAAGCTGCATCGCCCCCACCCGCATCCTCGTCCCCGCCGCGCGCAAGGCCGAAGCCGAAACTTTCGTCCGCGACTATTTCGCTGCGGTCAAAGTCGGCGCCCCGACCGAACAGGGCGCGCATATCGGCCCGGTGGTCAACAAGGCGCAGTGGACCAAGATCCAGGGCCTGATCGAAAAGTCGATCGAAGAAGGCGCCAGCCTGCTCCACGGCGGCCCCGGCCTGCCCGACAGCGTCAATCGCGGCTATTACGTGCGCCCGACGGTGTTTTCCGATGTCACCCCCGACATGACCATCTTCTACGAAGAAACCTTCGGTCCGGTCGCCACCATCACCACTTATACCGACATGGATGATGCGATCGAACTGGCCAACCGCACCAGCTATGGCCTGTCCGCCACCGTCACCGGCGATCCCGAAGCCGCCCGCGCGGTGGTCGGCAAGCTGCGTGCCGGTCTGGTCGCAGTCAACCAGTGGGGCGGCGTCAAAGGCGGCGCGTTCGGCGGCTACAAGCAGTCGGGCAATGGCCGCGAAGGCGGCCGCCACGGGCTGAAAGACTTCATGGAAGTCAAAACCATCGTCAACGCCTGAACTTTGCGAGGCGCCGGCTGGTCTATAGGATCAGCCGGCCCTCGGCCCTGCCAGCATTGGCTGCGCAAACCCCCGCGCAAACCGCCCCCGCTGCTGCCGCTGCCACGCCGCATCCAGCGCGCGGGCATAGACTTCGCCAAACAGCACTTCAAACGTCTGCGCCCACGAAAACCGCGCCACCACATGCTCGCGCGCGCACGCACCCATCGCCGCCGGATCATCGCCCCACACCGCCGCCACTGCCGCTGCCATCGCCGCCACATCATCAAGCGGCACCAGCCGGCCCAACCCTTCGGGCACCCGCTGCACCATCGCCCCGCTGGCAAACCCGACCACCGGCAATCCGCAGGCCTGCGCCTCCAGCACCGACAGCCCGAAGGTTTCATCAGCCATCGCCGACACATAGATATCGGCCGAAGCCAGCATCCGCGCCAGCCGCAAGCGATCGGCGCAATAGCCGGCAAACACCACCGGCAAGCCCGCCGCCGCCTCGGCCAGACCGGCGCGCAACTTGCCATCGCCGATCAGCAGCAACGAGGCATTGAGCGCCGGCGAAAGGTGCCGAAACATCGCGATCAACCGGTCGGCCCGTTTCTCATTGTCCAGCCGCCCGGCATAGACCAGCAGCGGCCCGCTCGCCGGCAGCCCCAGTTCGGCGCGCAACCCGGGATCACGCCGCCCGGGGTGAAACACTTGCGCGTCGACCCCCAAGGACACCACATCGACATGGCCCAGCCCATAGCCGTGCAGCACGTCGCGCATATCCTCGCCCAGCGTATAAACCCGGTCGAATTCGCGATAAGTCGTGGTGGCATAGCCCGCCGACAGCCGCCGCAGCCCGCGCGCGACAAAATCGCCAAACAGCGCCGCGCCCACGCGATAGACATGGGTATTGGGAAAATCGGTATGATACCCCGCCACCAGCGCGGTATCGGGATAGGCACGGCGATAATTGATCGCCGTCCACGGCAGCACCCACGGACACTGCGATTCGATGATCTGCGGCCGATAGCGCTCCAGCACCGCGCGCACCGCCCCGGTGCGCATGATAAACCGGTAATTGGGGCTGCCGCGCACTTGCTCGGCCCCCACTTCGACCCACACATGCCGGCCATTGTCGATCACCCGATCGACCGCGCCGGGCACGATCTGCACCAGCCGCACATCATGATGCGCCAGCACATGATCGCGCTTTTCGCGCAGATACGTGCCGATCCCGCCGCCACCGACAGGGGCATAGCTTTGCGTCAAATCGCAAATCGTGCGTGAAAAGCTGGTCACTGACATCCTGCCTGAACAACCAGCAGGCTATGACATCGTGATGACCGTTGGACCGCGCGAAGTGTAATTTTGCGTATCAATCGGCAGTCCTGCCCTCTCGGGTCAGGTCAATAGTCCTTGTTGAATTTCAACCCGATCGATTCGTCATAGAGCGTCGACACCGTCCCCAGCAGCGCCAGCCACCGCGTCAGCCGAAATTCGATCGATGTCGCATTGTAGCCATGCCCGTCGGTCACCAGTTCGACATAGAACCGCCGCCCCAGATATTTGCCCACCGCCAGCGCGGTGCCGCGCCCGATCGTCGGATCGGCGCTCAGCACGCGCAGCCGGTCAAGCCCGATCGCGCTGCGCAGCTTGTTGATCGGGTCCAGCCCGCCCCCGCCGCGCAGCGCCGCCAATGCCGCCGCCAGCTGCACCGCCTCGGGCGCGGAAATCTGCGTGATCGAACTGCCAAACAGGATCCGGCTCAACAATTCCTCTTCGGGCAGGGCCGGGACCGAGGCAAACACGAACTGCGGCCGCTGTGCCGATCCGCCAATGGTGATCGTCGCGGCAATGTCATTGGCATCCCCGGTGGCAACGATGTCCAATTGCGGATCGATCGGCGTCTCGCCGCCAAACCGGATATGCCCGCGCGTCAGGTCAAACCGCTTGCCGGCAAATTCGTAACTGCCGCGAATGGCATCGGCGCTGCCGATCACCACCGGCGTCGCGGTATCGCCGCGCAGATGCAGATCGGCCTGCCATTCGCTCTCCAGCCCCAGCCCGTGGACATCGATCCGGTTGGTCCCCACCGCATCGATCAACAGATGCCACGGCACCCCGCGCGGCGGCGGCGGCGCCACATCCATCGGCGCATTGCGCTCGGTCACCGCAATCATCGGCAGGCTCTGCACCGCGCTGGCGCGCCCCAGCACCCAGCGCGCCTTGTCCAGCCGCAATCGCCCGGCCACCGTGCCGCCGTGCCCGTCCGACACGATCCGCACCGGCCCGGTAATCGTTGCCCCCATGTCGGGCCGGTTGACCAGTTCGGCATTGGTCGCCCCCAGCCGCAAATCGACCCTCGGCCGTTCGTTCGACACATCGCTAAAATCGATCGTGCCGCTGCCCGCCACGCGCCCGCCATTGGGCGCCACCCCGGCGACATGATCGAGCGCCAGATGGTTCCCGTCAAACCGCCCGGCCAGATCGATCGCCTTGATATCCGATCCGCTCACCGCGCTCTGCGCGCGCAAGGCATGGCTGATCACCGCCCCGCGCAACACCGGCGCATCCAGCCGCCCGCTCACATCCGCCGCCAGCCCGACCGGCCCGGTCAGATCAAACGCATCCACCGCCGCCAGCCGCCACAGCGCATCGGCCGGCCCGGCATAGCGCAACCGCCCGCGCAACTGCCCCCCGCGCAACCGGTCCAGCGCGCTGCCCCCGCGCGGCAGATCATCGATCACCGCCTCCAGCCGCATCCGCGGCACCCCGCCTTCGCGCGCCACCGCCCGCACTTGCGCGGCATGGGCATCCAGCCGCCCGACCAGCGCCACATCAAGCGGGCGCGACGTCAGCACCAGCCCCGACCGGGTCATCCCCATCACCTGCAAATCGGCATGGCCCTCGGGCACCCCGGTATGATCGTTGCGATATTCGATCACGCCAGAGGCATAACCCCCCAGCCCCAGATCGGCATAACCGATATCGAGCACCGACAACGGCATGCGCGACACCGCCAGGTGCAATTCGGTCGGCCCGCCCCCCAGTTCCCCGCTGGCAATCAGCGCCCCGGGGCCAAAATTGATCTGGCTCGGCAGCAATCGCCAGCCGTCGCCGGCGCGCTCCACCACCGCCCGGCGCGGCATCGCGATCGGATTGCCGGCATAATTCCCCGCCAGATAGGCCTCCAGCCGCTCGGGCGTAAACGTCGCCGTCCCCTGCAAGGCCAATTGCGTCCCCCGCCGCCCGCCCAGCGACACGGTCGCGCTGCCCGCCCCATCGACCATCCGCGCATCGGCAATCAGCCGCCCGATAAACAGGCTGCCGATCGAAAGCCCCTGCGCGCGCAGCGATGCCTCGACCCGCGTCCCGCTTCGCGCCAGCTGCACCGTCCCGGTCAGATCACCCGCACCGATCACGATCGGCCGCTCGCTGCCCAGCCGCGCCGCGCCGGCATGCAACGCCGCGCGGATCACCTGCCCATCGGCTGTCCCGCTCAATGCCAGCGTCCCGCTGATCCCACCCCCGTTCAGCGCCAGCTCGCCGTTCAACCCGTCCGCCGCCAGCGCCAGACCACCGCTGATCCGCGTATCGAACACGCGCGCATCATTGAGCGTGATCTGCGGCCGCCCGCCCGGATCATCGCGCGCCGGCAGCACGATCGCCGCACTCGCGCTGATCGGCCCCAGTTGCGATGTCCCCGCCGCCGTCACGCGATACATGCGATCCTGCCCGCTCAGATCGATCTGCAACGGCCCCAGCGCCGGCGCCACTTTGGCCAGCAACACATGCCCGGTCGCGCCACCATCGGCAAAGGTCACCGCCCCGTCAAACGGCCCCGCCTGCTGCTGCGCACCGCTCGCCGCCAGCACGATCCGCCCGTCGCGCGCGCGCTCAAACCGCACCCGCGCGCTCAACCGCGCCGCCGTCACGGTCATGTCGGGCAGCGTGACACTGCGCCCCGCCCCCCAATGCAGACTGCCCGTCAGCCGCGCCCGCTCGCCCGCCAGCGCCACCGCCGCGCCATTGCCAAACCGGCTGGCATCCCCGGCATAATTGGCCGCCAGCGTCCACGGCACCCCGCGCCCGAACGCGATCACCGCTTTGGCCGTCCCATCCAGCGTCGCCACTTGCGGCCAGTCAAACCCGCGCGCATCCAGCCGCCCGGCCAGCGCAAACGCCCCCTGCCGCCACTGCCCTTTCAACACCAGATTGGCCGCCAGCCCGCGCCCGCTGACCTGCAGCCCATCGCCCGACACGCCGTTGCCATCGAGCACGAACCGGCCATTCAACCGCACCCCCGCCAGATGCTGGTCCAGCCACCCCGTCCCGGTCTCCACCCGCGCCGCGCCGGCCTGCACCGGCACGCTCAAGCGCCCCCCGGTCCAATGCGCCACGCCGCTGCTGCGCAACCCGCTCAGCCGCACCGCGCCCACATCCAGCCGGCTCAGCACAATCTCGTGCGCCAGCGCCAGATCGCCAAACGCCCCGTCGATCCGCCCGCTGATCCGCCCCGCCCCCGGGCTCGCCACCTCGCGCCACGCCGCCGGCAACAGCTCGGGCCGCAGCAGCGCCCCGTCCACCATCATCGCGTCGACCCGGTTATGCGCCAGATCGATCGCGCCGCGCGCCTCGATCCGCGCCAGCGCATTGGCCGCATGCCACTGCCCGCTCGCCCGCGCCGCCGCCACAGTCCCGGCAAAAGTCACCCCCAGCCGATCCCCGCCCAGCGCCGCGATCCACCCCCCGGCCCCCGCCGCCGGCCGCACCAGCAGCGCCAGCCGCACTTGCCCGCCGCGATTGTCGATCGTGCCGCCAATCAGCCGCCGCCGGTCGGCATCGGCAATCACCCAGCCCCGCCAAGCGGCAAAGCGCCCGGCCCCGCCAATCCGCGCCGACAAGGCATGCGGCACCCGCGTCAGCCCCTGCAGCAACCCGCCGACCGGCGCCTGATAATCGAGCCCCAGCGCAAACCGGTCACGATCCGGCTCGCTGTCCAGATCAAACGCCAGCCGGTCCTCACCGCCCAGCCGCCCGTGGCCATGCGCGATCACCCGCCCTGCGGCGACATGCGCGCTGCCCGCCCAATCGACCCGCCGCCGCGCCCCGGCCAGCCCCGGCGCCACGGTCAGCCCGTCAATCGCAAAGCGGTCAAGGCGGATGTCAAAATCGGGCAGGATCGGCGTATCGGGATCAGCCGGGCGCAACTGCGGCGCGCGCAGCAACTGCCCGCGATGCAGCGTCAGATCGCGAATATCCAGATCACCGCCCAGCCCCAGCGCCAGCCGCGCCAGCCCCAGCGGCCGCCAATCGAGCGTCACTTGCGGCACCGTCATGAACGCCCCGCGCGGATCAAACAGCGTCACATCATGCAATTGCGCGGTGCGATACAACGAGCCGTCGATCCGCCCGATCGTCACCACCAGCCCGGTCTTCATCCGCAATTCGGCCACCCGGTCGGCCACCAGCCGATGCCCCAGCGGCGAATCGAGCACCACCAGCACCAGCCCCGCCAGCACCGCCAGCCCGGCCACCAGCCGCAGCACCAGCCCCGGCACGCGCCGCATCAGCCGCGCGGCCGCGCTCAAAACGCCTGCCCCAGCGACACATAGACCCCGATCCGCGCATCGTGCGGCCCGGGATTGATCGGCGTGCCGAGATCGACCCGGATCGGGCCAAACCCGGTCTTGTAGCGCACCCCGATCCCGGTGCCGAACTTGGCCCCGCGCATCGTCGGGGTCGGCGTGGTCCCCACCATCCCCGCATCGACAAACGGCACCACGCTCATCGCCCCGTCAAACAGCGCGGTGCGCACGCGCGCCTCGAGCGAAAATTCGGCCAGCGACAGCCCCCCAGTCGGCGTATCGGTGGCATCGCGCGGCCCCACATCCTGATAGCCATAGCCGCGCACCGACGCCCCGCCCCCGGCATAAAGCCGCTGCGACGGCGCAATATTGGCAATCCCGGTGCCGTTGATCGACGCCAGCCGCACCCGTTCGGCCAGCACCACCGCCGCACCCACCGGCAAATAGGCGCTGGCATCAACTTGCGTGGTCAAATAGGTCGATCGCGGCCCGTCCTGGATCGAAATCGCCGGCGACAGCGTCAGCGCCAACCGCATCCCGCGCGTCGGATCAAGCAGGTTGTTGCTGCCATCAAACGCCAGGCGCGTCGGCAGCGCGGCAATGAAATAGGGCAGATAGGGCGACCCCGGCGGCGATCCCGCCGTCAACTGGTCGGTCTCGATCACCTGCACGCCGAGCGAATAGGCCCAGCGCTTCTGAAACAGCAGCGTGCTCTGCTTGTCGAGGCTGGCCACCGCCGAAACCGTCCGCGCGCTATAGGCATCGGTCACTTGCGCCTGGGCATACAAATCAAGGTTCGCCGCGGTATCGCGCGCCAGAAAATTGCTGCGCCGAAACGTCACCCCGGCCAATTGCTGGCGCGTCCCCAAAATCCCGCGCACGCGCAGCATGCCCTCGGGCGGAAACAGGTTGCGGTCTTCCCAACTGCCGTCGAGTTCGAGCCCTTCGCCATTCGACAACCCGACCGCCGCGCTCACGCTGTGCTCGGGCCCCTTGGTCAATTTCACATCCAGATCGGCAATCCCCGGCTGATCACCGCTCGGCGCCTGCACTTCGCGCGGCGCCACGCTCACCGCGCCGACAATCCCGGTCGACAGCACCGCCCGCCGAAAATCATCGACCAGCCGCTGGTCATACGGCGCCCCGGGCCGAAACCGCGCCATCACCTGCAAATGGTGCGCATTGAGCATCGCCGGCATCGAACTGGCTATCCGCCCAAACCGGTAGAGCCCGCCAGTCACCACCGGCAAAGTCAGATCGGCGCTCTGATCGGCATGATCGACGCTCAACGCCGGATCACCCACGCTGGCAAATGCATGGCCAATCTGCCCCAGCCGATCAATCAGCCGCTGCCGCGCCGCCAGGATTGCCTCGCTATTGGCCGGATCACCCGGCCGCAGCGCCAGCGCCGCCTCCAGCGCGGCATGATCAGGGCTGCGCAGCAAATCCCCCAACGCCAGCGTGCCCAGATGATACCGCTCGCCCGGCACCACCTCGAACCGCACCGTCGCCTGCCCCGCCGTCCCCGCCACAGCCGCCGTGCCCGCCCCCAGATTGGCCGACACATCACCATCGTAATAGCCGTAAACATGCAGGATCTGCACCAGCAGTGCAGTGTCATCATTGGCCCGCCGCGTCAGCTGCGCCAGATTGTCCTCGCCCCGCCCCAGCGCACGCAGGGCCGACAAACCACCAAACCGCGCCACCACCGCATCGATCTCGGGAATCACCGCCCCATGGGCAAACACCAGATCGATCCCCGGCGCGACATGGCGCACTTCGGCATCGGCCCCCAGCGGCCCGCGCCAGCCCCCGCGCGGCAGCGCGACATCCAGCTTGGCCCCGGCATCGGCCGCAATATGCGCCATCCCGGCGCTTTCGGCATCGGGCGGCAAAGCTACAAACGGCGGCAATGTCGCCGCATCGGGCCAGGCAATAGTGATCGCCGGGATCGCCACATCCTTGCCGGCATCCATCGTCACCGTGCCATCGGGATCGGGCGCAACCACCGCTGGCGCCGGATCAACCGCCACCGGCACCACCGGATGGTCCAGCGCCCATTGCACCGGATCGGCCACCGCACTGTCGGGAATCAACGCCTGCAACGCCGCATCAACCGGCGCACCCGGCTTGGCCACGGCCGGCTTGGCCGCTGCACTCGCCGCCGGTGGATCAGCACCGGCCGGCGCTGCCAGCGCCCCGCCCGGCACCAGCGCCAGCGTGCCGCACACCAGCCACAAACGCACCGGGTTCAGCCGTTCAGGCGGTTTCAGCAGCCACCAGCGCTTCGCGTTTGCGCCCGGCGGCCACGCGCATGATCGCGCTCGCCTGCTCTTCGGCGTCAAACCGGGTCCAGCCATGCGCACCAAGCCGCTCCATCGGGCGAAAGCGCACCTTGTATTGCATGACAGACGATCCTTCGACCCAATACCCCAGATAAACATAGGGCAGCCCAACTTGGCTGGCCCGCCGGATATGGTCAAGGATGATATACGTCCCCAGCCCCGACCGCGTCGGATGATGCGGATCGTAAAAGCTGTAGACCATCGACAGCCCGTCACCCTGGGTATCGGTCAAACAGGCCCCGACCAGCCGGCCGGGGGTGCCATCGGGATTGGGCTCGCGATATTCGATCACATGGCTGCGCACCGGGGTGTGCTCGACCATGTCGGCAAAATCGATCTCGTCCATCGCCGCCATGCCGCCGCCGGGATGGCGCACCGCCAGATAGCGCTGCAACAGCGCATATTGCTCTTCGGTCGACCACGGCCGGCACACCACCGCGATCAGATCCTCGTTCTGCCGCAGCGCCCGCCGCTGGCTCGACGATGGCACAAATTCGCTGGCCACCACCCGCACCGACACACAGGCCGTGCACCCCACGCAGCTCGGGCGATAAGCAACCGTCTGGCTGCGGCGAAACCCGATCCGGCTCAGCGCGTCGTTCAATTCGTCGGCATTGGGCCCCTTCAGCTCGGTAAACACCTTCCGCTCGGTCTGCCCCGGCAAATAGGGGCAGGGCATCGGGCTGGTGACAAAGAAGCGGGGAAATCGAACCGGGGCGCTCACGTGACGGGCCTGTCCTTTTGCTGCGACCGGCCGCCGCTGACATCCCGCGTCCGGTCACGCACACAATGCCGCAACCGCCATCACAGTGAAAGCGCGATTAACCACGAATATGCGCATAATTATAAAGGATAGCCGCAAGCCGCCGCCCGCAGCAGCGCACTGTCCCGCGACAGGACAGCCACCTGAAGCGCGGTTAACCGCTTAACCCAGTTCGACTTGTTCGAGCTCGTACCCGCGCGCGCGCAATGCCTCGACCAACCGGTCGATCTGTTCGCGATCGCGCGCCTCGCATTCAATCTCGGCAGTCAGCCCTTTGGCCGGCAGCGAGGTGAAAATGCGCTGGTGCCACACTTCCAGAATATTGACCTGATGGCGGTTGAATTCCTCGACCACCTTGAACAGCGCGCCGGGCCGATCCTGCAAAGTGATCCGCAGCCGCCCCAGCCGCCCCGACCGCGCCAGATCGCGCAACAGCACATTGGCCAGCAACCGCGTATCGATATTGCCGCCGCACAGCACAATCCCGATCTTGCGCCCGGCAAAGATCTCGCGATTGGCCAGCACCGCAGCCAGCCCCGCCGCACCGGCACCCTCGACCACGGTCTTTTCAATCTGCAACAAAAGCGACACCGCCGCTTCCATTTGCGCTTCTTCCACCAGCACGACATCGTCAACCAGCGTCGCCAGCATCGCCGCAGTAAACTCGCCCGGCTCCTTCACCGCGATCCCTTCGGCCAGCGTATCGCCGCCACAGGGCAGATCGGCATGCTTCAGCCGGTTGAACATCGAAGGAAACAGCCGTGCCTGCACCCCGATCAAGCCGATCTTCGGGTTGATCCCGCGCGCCGCCGTACCCATCCCGGTCAGCAGCCCGCCGCCGCCGATCGGCACCGCCAGCATGTCGAGATCGGGCACATCCTCGAGCATTTCGAGCGCCACCGTGCCTTGCCCGGCCGCCACATGCGGATGATCGAACGGATGCACAAAAGTCAGCCCCAGTTCCGCCTCCAGCAGGCGGGCATGGGCATAAGCCTCGTCAAAGGTCTCGCCTTCGAGCACGACTTTGCCGCCGACGCTTTCGGTCTGGGTGATTTTCACCGTCGGCGTGGTGCGCGGCATGACGATCGTCACCGGCACACCCAGCCGCGTGCCGTGATACGACAGGCCTTGCGCATGATTGCCCGCCGATGCCGCAATCACCCCGCGCCGGCGCTGCTCGTCCGACAGTTGCAACAGCGCATTGAGCGCCCCGCGCTCCTTGTAGGCCGCAGTAAACTGCAGGTTTTCAAACTTCAGCCAGATTTCCGCCCCGGCAATCGCGCTCAGCGTCTTGCTGTGCAGCGTCGGCGTGCGCACGACCTGCCCGGCAATTCGCGCCGCAGCGGCACGCACGTCATCGAGCGAAAGCGAGGGCACCATGGCCGAAAGGGCAGTTGCATTCATCCGCCGCCCCCTAATCGATCGCGGCCGGTTTGGAAACGGCCTTGCGCGCCGGGCGCACCAGCACCAGCACCGCAGTCACCACCACGATCGCCAGCGTATCGGCAAACCAGTCGCGAATGTCGCAATCACGGTGCAGCGCCGGGATCGACTGCGCCACCTCGATCAGCGCGCCCAGAAACGACAGCCGCTCGGCCACCTGCCACCGCCGCGCGCGCGGAAACGCCCATTCGCCCAGCAGCGTCAGCGTGGCAAACGCCAGCATGTGCTCGAACTTGTCGCCAAACCGGTCCACCGGCAGCGCCGGCGGGTGCGGCAACAGCGCCATGACCAGCGCAAACACCAGCGCCAGCCAGAACAGCGCGGCAAACAGATGCGCCATGCGCGGCGCCGGGACAGCTTGGTTCATGCCCCGCGCGCTATCAACCCGGCCCCGCTTTGGAAAGCACCAACCGCCCGCCCGGCCCAACAAACCTGCCTGAACGGGTACCAGGGCCAATCATGGTCTGGCGCATTGCAAATTTGCCATTAGAACGCTGCCCCATGACCGAACCGCTCAACATCTCGTTTCTCGGCCTTGGCGTGATGGGCTCGCAAATGGCCCGTCACCTCGGCCAGGCCGGCCACCGCCTGACCATCTACAACCGCACCGCCGCGCGCGCGCAGGCCTGGGCCGAGGCCCACCCCGGCCTCGCCGGCCGCATCGCCGCCAGCCCGGCCGAAGCCGCCGAAGGCGCCGATGCGGTGATCACCTGCGTCGGCAACGACGATGATCTCGCCGATGTCGTGCTCGGCCCCAACGGCGTGTTCCAGACGCTGCGCCACGGCGGCATCTTTGTCGATCACACCACGGTTTCGGCGCGAATCGCCCGCCAGATCGCGGTCGAAGGGCGCGATCGCGAACTGCTCTGCGTCGATGCCCCGGTCACCGGCGGCCAATCGGGGGCAGAAGCCGGCACGCTGTCGATCATGTGCGGCGGCAGCACCCAGGCGGTCGAAGCCGCCCGCCCAATCCTCACCGCCTATGCCAAACGCGTCGTCCATGTCGGCAAGTCCGGCGCCGGCCAGACCGCCAAGATGGCCAACCAGATGTGCCTCGCCGGCACGCTCGCCGGCCTGTCCGAAGCGATCCGCTTTGCCCAGAGCGCCCACCTCGATCTCGACAAACTGTTCGAAGCGATCAGCGGCGGCGCCGCCCAGTCGTGGCAGATGGACAACCGCTTCCACACCATGGCCGCCGACGAATTCGATTTCGGCTTCGCCGTCGACTGGATGCGCAAGGACCTTGGCCTGGCCATCGACGAAGCGCGCGGGCTCGGCGCCAGCGTCCCGGTCACCGCGCTGCTCGATCAATTCTATGCCGATGTCCAGGCGCTCGGCGGCGGCCGTCAGGATACCAGCGCGCTGATCCGCCGCCTGCCGCGCCGGGGCAAGGCTTGACCGCGCGCCCGCTCGCGCTGGCGCTGGCGCTGGCTACCGCACCCGCAGCGCAGGCCGAAACGCTGGTCGACAATATCCACGGCGAAACGATCGGCGCCGATGGCACGGTGCAGACTTTCATCGCCTTCACCTTCGACGATGCCGGGGTGATCACCGCCGTCTACCATACCGGTGATCGCCTGCCCCGCCCCGGCCGCAAGGGCTATCAATACCACATCGACGGCAAAGGCCACATCGCCCTGCCCGGCATGATCGATGCCCATACCCATGTCATCGACACCGGGCTGGCGCTGCTCACGCTCGATCTGTCCGACACCACCTCGCTCGATGATGCCCTCGCGCGCATCGCCGCCTTTGCCAAAGCCCACCCCGATCGCGCATGGATTCGTGGCGGCGGCTGGAATCAGGAACGCTGGCACCTCGGCCGGTTCCCCACCGCCGCCGAACTCGATCGCGCCGTCCTGGATCGCCCGGTCTGGCTCGACCGCGCCGATTTCCACGCCGGCTGGGCCAACAGCGCCGCGCTCGCCGCTGCCAAAGTCACCGCAGCCACCCCCGCCCCCGAAGGCGGGGTGATCGACCGCACCGCCGATGGCCAACCCGCCGGCGTGCTGGTTGACCACGCCACCACGCTGATCACCCGCGTTGTCCCTGCCCCCGCCCCGCGCGACCGCGACCTCGCGCTGGCCACCGCCTCGGCCGCGTTTGCCCGCTACGGCGTCACCACCGTTGCCGACATGGGCACCAGCCTCGATGACTGGCTGGCATTCCGCCGCGCCGGCGATGCCAACCGGCTCTATCTGCGGATCATCGCCTATGCGCTCGGCACCGACGCGATGGCGGCAATCGGCGGCAGCGGCCCCACCCCTTGGCTCTATGGCGATCGCCTGCGCATGGGCGGGGTCAAACTGTTCCTCGATGGCGCGCTCGGTTCGCGCGGCGCCTGGCTCAAGGCGCCTTATGCCGATGCCCCGGGCATCACCGGCACCCCGCTCCTCACCCAGACCCAGCTCGGCAATCTGATGAGCCGCGCCGCGATGGACGGCTATCAGGTGGCGGTGCACGCCATCGGCGATCAGGCCAATGCCACGCTGCTGTCAGCCATCGCCGACCTCACCCAGACTTACCACGGCGATCGCCGCTGGCGCGTCGAACACGCGCAGATCGTCGATCCCGCCGACTGGCCAAAGGTCGCGCTGATCGCCGCCAATGGCGGCCTGATCGCCTCGATGCAGCCGGTGCACCAGACCTCTGACCGGTTGATGGCCGAAGCCCGGCTCGGCCCCGATCGCCTGCGCGGCGCCTATGCCTGGACCAGCCTCCATCAACAGGGCGCGCGGCTCGCCTTCGGCTCTGACACCCCGGTCGAACGCCCCGACCCGTGGGCCGGAATCGCCGCCGCGCTGTCACGACAGGATGCCACCGGCGCCCCCACCGGCGGCTGGCAACCACAGGAACGCGTCGATCGCGCCACCGCGCTTGCCGCCTATACCAGCGGCGGCGCCTATGCCGGCTTTGCCGAGGCCCGCTTCGGCCGCATCGCCCCCGGCCAGCGCGCCGATTTCATCCTGGTCGATACCGACCCGATGACCGCCCCGCCCGAAGCGATCCGCCAGACCAAAGTCTCGCAAACCTGGGTCGGCGGCGGCAAAGTCTGGGATGCGGACAGCGCTACAGCCGCCAAAACGGGTTAAGCCTGCGCCGCCTGCTCGGCAGCATCGCGCTTTTCGTAGAACCACATCGCCAGCAGCGTGCCTTCAAACAGGATCATCAGCGGCACCGCCAGCATCAGCTGCGACAGCACATCGGGCGGCGTAATCAGCGCCGCCAGCGCGACAATCCCGACAATCACATAACGCCGCGCCCTGACCAGTTGCGCGCGCGATACGATCCCGGCGCGATTGAGCAGCATCAGCAGCACCGGCAGCAGAAAACTGCCGCCAAACGCCAGAATGAACTGCATCACCAGGTTGAGATATTCCTCAACCCCCGGCAAAGCCTCCAGCTGCAATCCGCCATGGTTGCCCTGAAACCCGATGAACCAGTGAAACGCGGTGGGCATCACGAAAAAATACGCCAGGCACGCTCCCCCGGTAAAAAACACCGGCGTCGCCAGCAAAAACGGCAGAAACGCCCGCTTTTCCTTGGCATAGAGCCCTGGCGCGACAAATGCCCACAGCTGGTTGGCAATGATCGGAAAACTGACAAAAAACGCCGCAAACAGCGCGACTTTCATCTCGACAAAGAACGCCCCATACAGCTTTGTATAGATCAGCTTGCCGTTGGGAAACGCCCGCGCCAGCGGAATGATCAGGATTCCCAGAATCCGGTCGGCAAAATACAGGCACACCCCGAACGCGATCACCAGCGCATAGATCGCGCGCAGCAGCCGCGTGCGCAGCTCGAGCAGATGATCGAGCAGCGGCGCCTGCGTCTGGTCAAGGTCGTCGATCATTCGGGGTGGTCGCCTGCGGGTGGAGGGGCGGGCGGAACATGCGGCTCGGTCGGCGCATGCGCGGCAATCAGCGGGTCAATCGGTGCCGGCGGCGGCAGCGGCTCGGGCGCGGCCGCACCCGGCTCCACCGGTTCGGCCGGCGGATGCGCGGCCACGATCGCGGCATTCTGTTCGCGCCACTTGCGCTCCATCTCTTCCATTTCCGCCTCGCGGATCATGGTTTCCAGACCGCTGCGAAAATGGTTCGACACCCGGCGCACTTTGGCAATCCACCGACCCGCTGCACGCAGCGCCATCGGCAGATCCTTCGGGCCGATCACCACGATCGCGACAATCGCGATCAACAGAAATTCGGACGGGGCAATATCAAACATGGCTCAACCCGGCTGCTGCAAACCGGCGCCGCTTATGCCTTTGGCCACTGGTTGTCGCTGTGCACCGGCGCTGCCGCCGGATCGGCCGGCGGAGCCGCAGCCGGAGGAATCTGCGACGGCGGCGGGGTCACCGGCCGATTGTTTTCGTCGGCCATGCCTTCCTTGAAGCTTTTGATGCCTTTGCCGAAATCACCCATCACTTCGGAAATCCGGCCCCGGCCGAACAGCACGAGCACGACGATCGCAACAATGATCCAGTGCATCGGGGACAAGCCACCCATCGGTATTCTCCTTTTCACCCCCCAGATAGGCGCTTTTGCATCGGCTTGCCAGATGCAACCGGGGCGAAATTCTACCCTTGATCCGATTCCGCCGGCGCATCACCGGTCAGCGCGGCATAGGCATCCTCGATCGGGTCGAGCAATCCGGCCGCGCGCAACTCCTCGATCCCCGGCAGATCGCGCCGCGACGACAAGCCGAAATGCGCCAGAAACGCCGGCGTGGTGGCATAGATCGTCGGCCGCCCGGGCACTTCGCGCCGCCCGGCAATCGCCACCCAGCCCGCCTCCATCAGCACATCGAGCGTGCCGCGCGCGGTCTGCACCCCGCGGATCGCCTCGATCTCGGCGCGACTGACCGGCTCGTGATAGGCAATGATCGCCAGCGTTTCGATCGCCGCGCGCGACAACCGGCGCGGCTCTTCGCGCTCGCGCCGCAACAGATGGGCAAGATCCGCCGCGGTCTGGAAATGCCAATAGCCACCCCGCTCGACCAGTTCGATCCCGCGCCCGGCATAATGTTCGGCCAAGCCTTCCAGCGCCGGCATGACCGAGGCCCCGCCCAGATGCTGCGACAATTGCGCCACGCTCATCGGCGCCTCGGCGGCAAACAGCGTCGCCTCGACCGCGCGCAGCAGATCATCATCGGGCGCGGTCATGCCCGCCCGGCCCCTGCGCGCAGCCGCAGCGGGCCAAACACCGTCTCTTGCGCAATTTCCGCGCGCCCCTGCTTGGCCAGTTCCAGCGCGGCGGCAAAACTCGAGGCCAGCGCCGAGCGCGTCAGCCGCAGATCGCCGCCCGGTGCCAGCCACGGCAACAGGCTGGCCAGATCGATCCATTCGCGTGAAATCGCCAGCGCCCGCGCCACCCGCTCGATCGCCGCCTCAAGCGTGATCACCGGCCGTTCGCGCACCACATGCACCACCGGCGCATTGCGCGCCTTGATCGCGCCATAGGCGCTGATCAGATCAAACAGCGTCGTGCTCCACTGCGATGATTTTTCAAGGCGAATCCCCTCGGGCGCGCCGCGCGGCCAGACATCGCGCCCCAGCCGGTCGCGCGCCATCAGCCGCGACGCCGCCTCGCGCATCGCCCCCAGCCGCTGCAACCGCAATTGCAAGCGCAGCGCCAGTTCCTCCGGGCTCGGCTGCATCTCCGGATCGCGCGGCAACAGCAGCAGCGATTTGAGATAAGCCAGCCACGCCGCCATCACCAGATAATCGGCTGCCAGTTCCAGCCGCAGCGATTGCGCCCGCCCGATATACCCCAAATACTGATCGACCAGATCGAGGATCGAAATCCGCCGCAAATCGACTTTCTGCCGCCGCGCCAGATCAAGCAGCAGATCGAGCGGCCCCTCCCAGCCATCCAGCTCGAGATAAAGCGCCTCGTCCCCGCCCGGCGCCGCCGCCAGCGGCATCCAGTCGGCATCATCAGGCCCGTGCAGCGTCAGACTCTCGCCGCTCATGGTGCCAGCGCCAGCAAGGCATCGCGCCGTTCGCACAAGGCCGCACGCCGCGCTGCGTCATCAGCCGGCGCCATATCGCTATCCGCAAGCGCCGCCGCCAGCCGGGCCAATCCCGCCTCGCCCATCGCCGGCACGGCCCCGGCAATCGCCACCATGTCGTCCATCCGCGCCCAGCAATTGAGCGCCAGATCGCACCCCGCCGCCACCGCGCCCGCCGCGCGCTCGGCCAGCGACCCGCTCAGCGCCTGCATGTCGAGATCATCCGACAGCAACAGCCCGCCAAACCCGATCTGCCCGCGCACGACCTCGCTGATCACCCGCGCCGACAAAGTCGCCGGCGCCGCATCATCCCACGCGGTATAGCGCACATGCGCGGTCATCGCCACACGCGCCGCCTGCGGCCCCTGCGACAGTGTGCGAAACGGCGCGCAATCCTGTTCAAGCTCGGCCGCGCTGGCGGTCACCGTCGGCAGGGCCTTGTGGCTGTCGGCCATGGCGCGGCCATGCCCGGGAATGTGCTTGATCACCCCGGTCACCCCGGCACGCGCCAAGCCATCGAGCACCGCCCGGCCCAGCGCCGCCACCCGCAGCGGCTCGCTGCCCAGCGCGCGATCGCCGATCACATCATCCGCCCCCGGCTGGCGCACATCGAGCAAGGGCAGGCAATCGAGCGTAATCCCCGCCTCGGCCAGTTCGAGCCCCAGGGCCTCGGCATTGGCCCGCGCCGCCTCGATCGCACTCGCCGGCGCCACCTCGTACAACCGGTCAAACACCCCCTGCGCCGGCCATGGCCCCCAGATCGGCGGCTTCATCCGCACCACCCGGCCACCCTCCTGATCAATCGCGATCAGCAGGCGGTCGCGCCCGTGCAGCGCGCGCAATTCATCGGTCAGCGCACGCAGTTGCGCGCGCGTTTCAACATTGCGGCCAAACAGGATATACCCGGCCGGGTTCGCCTCGCGAAAAAACGCGCGCTCATCCGCGCTCAAGACCGGGCCGGAAAGACCAAAAATCGCCGACAACATCGCGCCGGTGTGGCGCATTGTGCCCCCGGCGCGCAAGCAATCTCGCTCAGCCCGCCGGGGAAAACACTGTCCCCCTCAGGGCTTTTTCACCTGGCACTTCACGCCGACCGCCTGCAACCGGCTGCACAGGCTGTTCGCCGCCGCCAGATCGCCCGCCAGCGCCTGCAAGCGATAGACCGTGCCGATATCGGCCTGCGCCTCGACCACGCGATGGCCAACGCCCTGCAACTGGTCATGCGCCGACACCAGCTTCGACCATTCGGATTCGGCGCGCGAGCTGCTCGAATAGGCGCCAACCTGCACCGCAATACCGCCACCCGCCACATGCGCGGCCGGTGCTTGAGCGGGAGCAGGGGCCGGCGCCGGCTTGGCGGGCGCACTGCCGCTCGCTGCCGGAGCCGGGCTCGGCGTCGCTGCGGCCGGCGGCGGCGTGGTCCCCGCGCTGCCGGCCAGGCTGGCATCGGGATGCTCGCCCTGGCTGACCTTGAAACTGGCATCGCCGGTGCCAGCAAACTGCTTGCCGCCCGGATAATTGGGCGCCACTTTGTACGGCGTCGTGCTCGCCTCGATCACGCTGCCATCGGCCGGCACGGCCGACTTGCCACGATGCGTCAGCCAATAGACCGCCGCCACCAGCGCCAAGAGCAGCAGCACCGCCAGCGCCACCGCCATGATCAGCCGCGCCGATCCCCGGCCGTGCGGCTCCGCCTCGATATCATCGGCGCTTTCCAGCCAGGGCAGCCGTTCTTCCTCGCCCAGATCGAGCGAGGGCGCCGCCGCGCCATGGCCGGCCCAGTCGTGCCCTGCGCTGTCGTGGGTGTGGTCGTCGTCGTGCATCGCCATGCTTTCCGTCATCACTGTACCAATACCGTTCCGGCCAAAACCGTCCTGCTGATCGGCGCACCCTCGCGACATTACCCCACGAGCACGGGGCTCGTCGTCACATCGCTTCGGCTGCGGTCACCCCCAGCAATGCCAGACCATTCTTAACAACCTGCCCAATCTGCGCCGCAAGATAAAGCCGTGCCCCGGTCAGCGCGCGATCATCGGCAACAATGAACCGCTTGTCGGGCCGATCGTTGCCGACATTCCAATAGGCATGGAATGCCGCCGCCAGATCGCCGAGGAAAAACGCCACCCGATGCGCCTCGCGCGCCTGCGCCGCACCCTCGATCACCCGCGGAAACTGCGCCGCCAGCCGGATCAGCGCGATTTCCTCGTCGCCCAGCCGGTCCAGCGCAGCGGCATCGGGGGCAAACCCTTCGGCCGCCGCCTTGCGCAAAGTCGAACAGACCCGCGCATGGCAGTACTGCACATAGAACACCGGATTGTCCTTCGACGCTTCGACCACTTTGGCGAAATCGAAATCCATCTGCGCGTCGCTCTTGCGCGTCAGCATGGTAAACCGCACCACGTCCTTGCCCACTTCGCGCACCACGTCGGCCAGCGTGACAAAGGTCCCGGCGCGCTTCGACATTTTCACCGGCTGGCCGTCGCGCAACAATTGCACCATCTGGACCAGCTTGATTTCAAACGGTTTCGGCTTGCCCTCTGCCCCGGTCAGCGCGGCCACGGCGGCGCGGATGCGCTTGACCGTACCGGCATGGTCGGCACCCCAGATATCAACCAGCGCATCGGCGGTCGCCGCCTTCTGGAAATGGTACGCCAGATCCGCTCCGAAATAGGTCCAACTGCCGTCGGATTTGCGGATCGGCCGGTCCTGGTCATCGCCAAACCGGGTTGACCGGAACAGCGGCAGCGCCACCGGCTCCCAATCTTCGGCCACTTTGCCCTTGGGCGCTTCCAGCTCGCCGTCATAGACCAGATCATGCGCGCGCAACCACGCTTCGGCCGCCGCCGGCTTGCCCGCCGCCTGCAATTCCGCCTCTGACGCAAACACGTCGTGATGAATGCCAAGCAGCGCCAGATCATCGCGAATCATCGCCATCATCGCCGCCACCGCGCGCGTGCGAAACAGCACCAGCCATTCCGCCTCGGGCGCCGCGGCATAGGCATCGCCAAATTCCGCCGCCAGCGCCTGCCCCACCGGGATCAGGTATTCGCCCGGATAAAGCCCCTCGGGGATCGCCGCGATCGCCTCGCCCAGCGCCTCGCGGTACCGCAGGTGCACAGACCGCGCCAGCACGTCGACCTGCGCCCCGGCATCGTTGATATAATATTCGCGCACCACCCGGTGCCCGGCAAAGGCCAGCAGATTGGCCAGCGCATCGCCCACCACCGCGCCCCGGCAATGCCCCATGTGCATCGGCCCGGTCGGATTGGCCGAAACATATTCGACATTGACCACGCTGCCGCCGCCCATCGCGGACCGGCCATAATCGGCCCCCGCCGCCGCGATCAGCCGCAATTCGTCCAGCCACACCCCGCCGGTCAGGCGCAAGTTGATGAACCCCGGCCCCGCCACATCGGCCGCCACCACCCGCGCATCGCGCGCCAGTTCGGCGGTCAGCGCCTCGGCCAGCGCGCGCGGGTTGGTCCCGGCCGGCTTGGCCAGCACCATCGCCGCATTGGTCGCCACATCGCCATGCGCGGGATCGCGCGGCGGTTCAGCCGTCACCGCCGCGCGCGACAGCCCGGCAGGCAGCACCCCGGCCGCCTCCAGCGCATCGAGCGCGCGATCGATCACCAGCGCAAATTCGGCAAACAGCGGCCGCGCCGCAGCAACAGGGTCAGTCATCATCGGGCTCGATTGATCCGCAACAGGCAACAAGGGTTCGCAGGCGTCCATACACGCCGCCGCACACGCCGTCATCTGCCGCCCGCGATGGACGGCAGCGCGCCTGCGGCCGCATCAAAACAGTTTATCGTCGGGCGTTATAGGCCAGCTGGGCGTCGGTCATCTGAAACCCGACCAGCACTTCAAACGTCGCCTTGGCCAGCGCCGCCTTGACATCGGGCAGCGACAAGGGGTCGACCGCGGCATCGGTATCGCCCGCCTTGCGCTTGCGGGTCAGCCGCGCGCGGATCGCCGGCGGCAGCGAAGCCTCGTCGCGCAGCACTTCGGCGCCGGCGCTGCCGTGCCCGACCGCGCGCGCCACGCCATCGGCAAAATCGATCCCGACCGTGCCCAGGTGCTTGGCGACGATCGTGCCGCCGCCGCGTTCGACCACGGTAAACACCGGGAAATCGATATGCCGCGCGCCATGCACATCGCTGCGCCGCGCCACCACATCGAATTCCACCCGCGTGGTCAGCTTGGCCGCGCGCGCCGCATCATCGCACGTGCTGCGCAGATTGGTCAGCGTCGCCACCGTGTCGATCGCCCCGGCATCGTCGCGTCCGGGCAGCATCAGCGTCACGTCGCCGGTCATTTCGGGCACTTCAACCAGCGGGCACGGGCTGCGCAGCGCGGTCACCCCGACGGTATCATCGACCACCAGTTCGCCATGGCTCTTGGCACAGCCCGCCAAGGCGGTCAGCGGCAGCACGGCCAGGATACCGAGCCGGGCAATTCGAAAACGGGAAACGGACATCACGCGGGGGCAATCCTTGGGCTGGTCGACCGGCCACTGCATGGAACGTGGCGAGGCCGGGAATCCCTCTCCTCTAGCCAGCCGCGCCCGATTGGGCAATCCGCCAGCCGCATCGCCTGCGAAAACTCTGCCCGCGCGCAAAAAACCTGTTCCGCTAATCCGGCACAATGCCTAGAAGCCATCGCCATGACCAGCCCCGAAGCCGCCGCCCCGCCGCCCTTGCGCGTGCTGATCGCCGCCCCGCGCGGGTTCTGCGCCGGGGTCGACCGCGCCATCGAAATCGTCGAACGCGCGATCACCCGCTATGGCGCGCCGGTCTATGTCCGCCACGAAATCGTCCACAACCGCTTCGTCGTCGAAGGGTTGAAGGCCAAAGGCGCGATCTTTGTCGAAGAGCTCGATCAGGTCCCCGATGGCGCCCCGGTGGTGTTTTCCGCCCACGGCGTGCCCAAGGCGGTCCCCGCCGAAGCCACTACGCGCGGGCTCGACTGGCTCGATGCCACCTGCCCCTTGGTCAGCAAAGTCCACCGCCAGGCCGAACGCCAGGTCGAGGCCGGCCGCCACATCCTGTTCATCGGCCATCGCGGCCATCCCGAAGTGGTCGGCACGATGGGCCAGGTCCCCGAAGGCACGATCACCCTCGTCGAAACGATCGACGATGTCATGGCGATCCCCACCGAGCCCGAACGCCCGCTCGCCTTCCTCACCCAAACCACGCTGTCGGTCGATGATACCGCCGCGATCGTCGCCGCGCTGCGCGAACGCTTCCCCGCGATCAACGGCCCGCGCGCCGAAGACATCTGCTATGCCACCTCGAACCGGCAGGAAGCGGTCAAGGCCATCGCCACCGAATGCGATCTGGTGCTGGTGATCGGCGCCCCCAACAGTTCGAATTCGCTGCGCCTCGTCGAAGTGGCCGAACGCTGCGGCGCCCGCTCGCGGCTGATCCAGCGCGCCGCCGAAATCGCCCCCGAATGGCTCGACGGGATCACCACCATCGGCGTCACCGCCGGCGCCTCGGCCCCCGAACTGCTGGTGCGCGAAGTGGTCGACCGCCTGCGCGAATGGCGCGAAATCGCCACCGAAACGGTCACCACCGCCGAAGAACACATGGTGTTCAAACTGCCGCGCCAACTCGCCGACTGAACCGATGGCCGTCTATACCCACCTCGGCGCCGAAGGGATGGCGGCGCTGATCGCTGCCTATGATGTCGGCACGCTGGTTTCGGCCAAAGGCATTGCCGAAGGCGTGTCAAACAGCAACTGGCTGATCGATACCACCGGCCGCGATGGCGCGGGCGCGCGCTATATCCTGACGATGTACGAATTCCGCATCGATCTGGCCGACCTGCCGTTTTTCCTGTCGCTGCTCGATCACCTCGCGCTGCGCGGCTGCCCGGTGCCGCGCACGATCCACGATGCCGAGGGCGCGCTGTTCCGCCATATCGGCGACAAGGCGCTGGCGCTGATCGAATTCCTGCCCGGCGTCTCGGTCAGCGCGCCCACCCCGGGTCAGGCGCGCGCCACCGGCATCGAACTCGCCCGCCTGCACCACGCCGCCGCCGATTTCCCCGCCAACCGCGCCAATGCCATGGGCCTTGCCGAATGGCACCGCCTGGCCGAGGCCTGCGGGCCCGCCGGGCTCGCCGCGATCGACCCCTGGCTGGCCGAAGTGGTCGCGCGCGAACTGCCGCGCCTTGCCGCCGCCTGGCCCGCCGACCTGCCCAGCGGGGTCATCCACGCCGACCTGTTTCCCGACAATGTGCTGGTGCTGGGCGATACTGTCACCGGCATAATCGACTTCTACTTCGCCTGCACCGACATGTTTGCCTATGATCTGGCGATCACCCATCTGGCGTGGTGCTGGGATAGCGTCAGCGGCGCCTTCCGCGCCGATCTGTCGCAGGCGCTGATCGACGGCTATCAGGCGGTACGCCCGCTCACCGGTCGCGAACGCGCCGCGCTGCCGCTGCTGGCACAAGGCGCGGCGATGCGCTTTTTGATGAGCCGCGCGTTCGACTGGATCAACACCCCGGCCGATGCGCTGGTCACCCGCAAAGACCCGCTGCCGATGGCCCGCCGGCTGGAATTCTACCGCGACAATCCCGGCCTGTTCGCGTGAAATCGGTCGATATCTTCACCGATGGCGCGTGCAAGGGCAATCCCGGCAAAGGCGGCTGGGGCGTGCTGCTGCGCGCCGGCAGCGCCGAAAAGGAACTGTCGGGCAGCGAAGCGCAAACCACCAACAACCGCATGGAAATGACCGCCGTGCTGCGCGCGCTGCAGGCGCTGCGCGAACCGTGCCGGGTGCGCCTCCATACCGACAGCCGCTATGTCATCGACGGCATGACCAAATGGATGTTCGGCTGGATCAAAAAGGGCTGGAAAACCGCCGACAACAAACCGGTCAAGAACGAAGACCTGTGGCGCGAACTGGCCGATGCCGCGCGCCCGCACCAGATCGAATGGATCTGGGTCAAGGGCCACGCCGGCCACCCCGAAAACGAACGCGTCGATCACCTCGCCAGCGAGGCCGCCCAAACCGCCTGACCTTACGGCAGTGCATCCGTTGCCCGCGCCGATGCGTATCCCTGCTGGCCGCAATCCTTTGCCGACCCGCACACCAGCGGGCCGCCAAAGCTTGCTTGGCAAAAATCAGCATGGAATTTCAGCGAAATTCCGGGGAAGTGGTCCACGCTAGGGCGGGGTTGGCATGCAGCGATTGATGTATCTGGAAAACCGGTTGAACATGCGGTTGATCACCGCCAAATTCGAAATTCTCGCTTGGCTCCATTTCAACGGCCCGACCAAATCGCGCGATTTGTCCACCCGCACCAAATCGTCGATCGCCAATTTCCAGCTGATCCTCAAACGCATGCGCGATGACGGGGTGATCATCGCCAGCCCCGACGCCCACGATGGCCGGTCGCGCCTCTATGATCTCGCACCCGCAGTGCGCGAGGAAATGCGCGCGCTGTTCGAAACCGATGCGCAAAGCCGCGCCGTGCTCGCCGCGATCGCCTTCAAGCGCCAGCCTGCCCCGGCCCCGACCGCGTCACCCGAAGACCTCGCGCCCGAACGCAACGCGCACCCGGCATAGGCCCCGGTTCAGGCGACCACGCTCAACCGCCCGCCGCGCCGATCGTGGCGGGCGATCCATTCGTCCACCACCGGCGCAATCAGCGAGCGCCAGCGCGACCCGTTGAAAATGCCATAGTGGCCCACTTCGCTGGCCAGATGGTATTTCTTCATCGCATCGGGCAGGCCGGGCGTCACATCCAGCGCCGCGCGGGTCTGGCCGATCCCCGAAATATCGTCGCGTTCGCCCTCGATGCACAGGATCGCGGTGTCGCTGATCGCGCCCAGATCGACAATCCGTTCGCGATGGACAAATTCGCCGCGCGGCAACAAGTGCTGCTGGAACACCACATCAACCGTCTGCAGATAGAATTCGGCGGTAATGTCGCAAACCGAGCGGTATTCGCCATAAAACGCCTTGGTCGCATCGGCGCTTTCGCCATCGCCCTGCACCAGGTGCTTGAACAGCCCGTAATGGCTCATCATGTGGCTGCCCAGGTTCATCGACATGAACGAGGCCAATTGCACAAACCCGGGATAGACCTTGCGCCCGACCCCGGGATAATTGACCGGCACGTCGGTAATCACATTGTGCTTGAACCACACATAGGGCTTGGTGATGGCATGGTCGTTGACCGCGGTCGGGCTCTGCCGCGTATCGACCGGCCCGCCCATCATGGTCAGCGTCAGCGGCCGGCAGCGATGCCCCTCGCGCGCCATCACTGCGGTGGCGGCAAACGCCGGCACCGAAGGCTGGCACACCGCCATCACATGCGCGCCGGGGCCGATATGCTCCAGAAACCCGATCAGATAGTCGATATAGTCATCCAGATCGAACCGCCCTTCGATCACCGGCACCTGCTTGGCATCGGCCCAATCGGTAATATAGACCACGTGCCGTTCCAGCATGCGCTCGACCGTCCCGCGCAGCAGCGTGGCATAATGCCCGCTCATCGGCGCCACGATCAGCAGCCGCGGCGCATCCTCGGGCAGCCCGGCATGGGCAAACTTGCGCAAATCGCCAAACGCGCGCTGCACCACGGTGGTTTCGGTCACCGCATGCACCGCGCCGTCCACCTGCACCGTGCGGATACCGAACGCCGGCTTGCCGCGTGGCGCGGCGGCATGGGCAAACACCTCCAGCGCCGAGACCATCGCCAGGCTCGGCGCGGTCCCGGCCAGCGGATAGCGCGGATCGCTCAACCAGTCGGCCGCCAGCGACGCCATCGCGCTGCCCGCATTCAAAAATGACCGCTGGATTTCATAAGCCTTGTACAACATCGCAGTGCGATCCCTTGTCCCGCCCATGCGGCGAATTCCCGCCACAATGCGCGCTTTCGGGCGATTGTGCAATGCAGCGCGAAACCACGCAACCCCACAAGGCAGGCCACGCCCGCAAATCGCCGATACCACCCCGCCCAAAAATGTTTTAGGCCCCGCAGCAATGACCGAACCAACTTCCCCGCCGGCCGCTCCGGCCCCCGGCGACACCCCCCCTGCCCGCACCCGCCGCTCGCTCGGCCCCTTGCGCATGGTGCTCGATCAGGCGCTGCACTATCCCGCGCACCTCGCGGCGGCCGGCACCGCGCTGGTGATCACCTCGGCGCTGACCGCCGCGGTGCCGTTCGGGTTCCGTCTGGTCATCGACAAGGGGTTTGCCCGCGGCGCCGATGTCCATGCGCTGGGCCACTGGTTCGAACTGCTGTTCGCGATCGTCGCACTGCTCGGCGTGTTCACCGCGATCCGCTTTTTCTTCGTGTCGTGGCTGGGCGAACGCGTCGTCGCCGATTTGCGGCTGAAAGTGCAGGCCAACCTGCTGACGATGCCGCCGGCCTTCTTCGAAGACAACAGTCCCAAGGAAATCTCCAGCCGGATGACCTCGGACACCGCGATCATCGAACAGGTCGTCGGCACCACCGCCTCGATCGCGCTGCGCAATTCGCTGTCGATCACCGTCGGCGTCACCGTGCTGTTCGTGCTGCAACCCGCGCTGACCGGCGAACTGCTGATCGGCATCCCGCTGGTGGTCGGCCCGATCGCGCTGTTCAGCTCGCGGCTGCGGCGCATCTCGCGCACCAGCCAGGATCGCGTCGCCACCGTCGGCGTGCGCGTCGCCGAAGTGCTCGGCGCGATGAAAGTGGTCCAGGCCTTCGGTCAGGAACATCGCGAACAGGCCCGCTTTGCCGAAGCGGTTGAAAACACCTTTTCCACCGCCCGCCGCCGCATCCTGATCCGCAGCGTGCTCACCACCGTGGTCATCGTGCTGGTGCTCGGCGGGATGACCGCGCTGCTGTGGCAGGGCGCGATCGGCGTCGCCCAGGGCCGCATCAGCGGCGGCACGATCACCCAGTTCGTGCTCACCGCCGGGCTGGTCGCCGGCGCGTTCCAGGCCCTGACCGAAGTCTATGGCGATCTGGTGCGCGGCGCCGGCGCGGCCGAACGGCTCAATGAACTGCTGCGCGTGCGCCCCGATATCGCCCCGCCGCCGCGCCCGATCGCCATGCCGGTCCCCCCGCGCGGACAGATCGCGTTCCAGAACGTCACCTTCCGCTACCCCAGCCGCCCCGAAGTCGCCGCGCTCAGCGATTTCTCGCTGGCGGTCGAACCGGGCGAAACCGTCGCCATCGTCGGCCCCTCGGGCGCCGGCAAATCCACCCTGTTCCTGCTCGCCGAACGGTTCCACGATCCGCAAAGCGGGCTGGTGCGCATCGACGGCGTCCCGCTCAAAGAAGCTGACCCGCGCGAAGTGCGCGCCCGCATGGCGCTGGTACCGCAAGACGGCGTGCTGTTCGCCGCCACCGCGCGCGACAATCTGCGCTATGGCCGCCCCGAAGCGACCGACGCGCAGATCTGGGAAGCCGCCGCCGCCGCCAATGCCGCCGATTTCATCCGCGACCTGCCGGAAGGGCTCGACACCTTCCTCGGCGAAGACGGCACCCGCCTGTCGGGCGGCCAGCGCCAACGCATCGCCATCGCCCGCGCGCTGCTGCGCGATGCGCCGATCCTGCTGCTCGATGAAGCGACCAGCGCGCTCGATGCCGAAAGCGAACAGCTGGTGCAACAGGCGCTCGACCGGCTGATGCACACCCGCACCACGCTGGTCATCGCGCACCGCCTCGCCACCGTGCGCAATGCCGATCGCATCGTGGTGATGGAAGAAGGCCGCATCGTCGAACAGGGCACCCATAGCGAACTGTCGGCGCGCGGCGGGCTCTATGCCCGGCTCGCCCGCCTGCAATTCGATGGTGCCGACGCCGGCTGAAGCGCGCCGCCCTTGACGCCCCTGCCGCGCTGCGGCAATCCGGCGCGCATCATGGACAGCCAGAACCTTACCGCCATCGCGCTCGGCATTGTCGAGGGCCTCACCGAATTTCTCCCGGTCTCCTCGACCGGGCATCTGGTGCTCGCCACGCGCATCTTCGGGCTCGATCTCAAGGACTGGGAAGTCTTCAATATCGTCATCCAGCTCCCCGCGATCATGGCGGTGGTGGTGGTCTATTGGCGCACCTTCACCGATGTCGCGGTGGGCGCACTGCGGCGCGAATCCGCCGCGCTGGCGTTCATCCGCAACGTGCTGGTCGCCTTCATCCCCGCCGCCGTACTCGGCGTGCTGCTCAAGAAACGCATCGACCTGCTGCTCGAATCGCCGCTGGTGGTGGCCATCGCGCTCGTCGCGGGCGGGCTCGCCATCATCCTGATCGAACGGCTGGCGCGCCAGCGCCGCTATGAACCGGTCAGCGATCTGCCGGTGGCGCGCGCCTTCATGATCGGCGTGGTGCAATGCGTGGCGATGATCCCGGGCGTATCGCGTTCGGGCGCAACCATCATGGGCGCGCTGTCGCTCGGCGAAAACCGCAAGACCGCGGCCGAATTCAGCTTTTTCCTCGCCGTCCCGACGATGATCGGCGCCACCGCCAAACAATTGTGGGACAACCGCCACGAACTCGCCACCCAGACCGCGCATGTCGGCTGGATGCAGATCGCGATCGGCTCGGTGGTATCGTTCACCGTCTCGCTGATCGTCATCCGCCTGTTCATCGGCTATATCAGCCGCAACAGCTTCGTCCCCTTTGCGATCTATCGCATCGTGGTCGGCGGCGCGGCGCTGCTGATCCTGCTGCGGGCCTGATGGCGCACCCGCCCGAACGGCTGGGACACAAGCGCTACACCGCGCTGCTCGAAGACTTGCAGCAGGAATTGACCGCGGCCACCCGCTGGATCGCCAAGACCGGCGCGCGCGTGGTGGTCCTGTTCGAAGGGCGCGATACCGCCGGCAAGACCGGCGCGATCCACGCCATTTCCGAACGGCTCAATCCGCGCCAGGTGCGCACCGTCGCGCTCGACAAACCCTCGCCCGCCGAATCGGGCCAATGGTATTTCCAGCGCTACGTCGCGCACTTGCCGGCAGCCGGCGAAATGGTGCTGTTCGACCGCAGCTGGTACAACCGCGCCGGGGTCGAGGCGGTAATGGGCTATGCCACCCCGGATCAGGTACACCGGTTCCTCGCCGCCACCCCGGCGTTCGAACGCCTGCTGGTCGAAGATGGCGTGCTGCTGTTCAAATACTGGCTGTGCTGCGATCAGTCCGAACAGGAAGCGCGCTTTGCCGAACGCCGCGATGATCCGTTCAAACGCTGGAAACTGTCGAGCGTCGATCTCGCCGCGCGGCACCACTACGCCGATTACACCCGCGCGCGCGAGGCGATGCTGGCCGCCACCCACACCGCGCAGGCACCGTGGACGCTGGTCGATTTCAACGATCAACGGCTCGGCCGGCTCACGCTGATCCGCAACTTGCTCGACCGCCTGCCGGATACCCGCGTTGAGGTGGCAGAGCTTGACCTGCCGCCGCTCCACCACCGCCCGCATCACGAACGCTACGGTCTGATCGACCCGCTGCCGCCGTTTGCCGTGCCCGATGATGACCGCGATTGATCGCTGGCGGCTTGACATTGGCGTGATTCTGCCGCAACGGCGCGCGCTCAGCACGCAACATGGTGTGGCGCCGATCGGGGGCCGGGCATTTGTCCCCGGTCCGGTCGGCAAGACATCATTGCCCGATTTTCAGGATTTGAGTCATGGCCAAGCCAACCACCGTCAAGATCCGCCTGGTCTCGACTGCCGACACCGGCTTCTTCTATGTCACCAAGAAGAACCCGCGCAACTCGACCGAAAAGTTCAGCTTCCGCAAGTACGATCCGGTCGCGCGCAAGCACGTCGAGTTCAAGGAAGCCAAGATCAAGTAACGGGTTCACCGCCGGTTCAAGCCCGAACGCGCATCGCAAAGGCATGAACCGCATGAACACCCCCGTTACCCGCCGCCGCCTCATCGCGGCGATCGCCGGCACTGCCCTCGTCACCGCCGTGACGGGGGCTGTTCCTTTGGCGCATGCCGATCCCGCCACCGACATCACCCAGGCGGTCGCCGCGCTGCGCGCGATCGACAGCATGCGCGCCGAATTCGTCCAGACCGATGCCAACGGCGGCCGCGTCACCGGCACCGTCACGCTCAAGCGCCCCGGCCGCATCCGCTTCCAATATCAGCCGGGCGTGCCGCTGCTGATCGTGTCCGATGGCTCGGCGCTGACCATGATCGATTACGAAGTGCGCCAGGTGCAGCGCTGGCCGATCAAGAACAGCCCGCTCGGCGCGCTGCTCGATCCGTCGAAGGATGTCGCGCGGTTTGCCCGCATCAATCCCACCGGCCGCGCCGATCTGGTCAGCATGGCGGTGCGCGATCCCGGCCATCCCGAATATGGCACGCTCACCCTGCTGATGGTGCGCAAGCCCTCGGCCCCGGGCGGGCTCGAACTCGATTCGTGGATCGCCACCGACGCGCAGGCGCGCCGCACGATGGTCCGCCTGATCAACCCGCAATACGGCGTGCCGGTCAGCGATTCGCTGTTCAAATTCGTCGATCCGCGCGCGCAGAATCACCGCGCCGGCTGATCGCGCCGCCGCTTGTCGCAGCCGTGCGACAGCTTGCGGCATTTCCTGACCATCCGTTCATCGTGCAGCAAGCGACTCCCGGCTAAACCAAATTCAGCAAGACCGGACCGGCAGGCACACCCCCCCGTAGCCTGCCCAAAACGCCCCCGTCCGGCCTTGCAACAGCGTGACGAACGCAAGCTGGAACCCTCGCTCCACCGCCCCCCCGGAGCGAGGGTTTTCCATGTGGGCAATCGGGTAAAATCGGGTGTCATGCCCGCAGATGATCGGCTAGAGCGCAGCGATGATCACGATCGCAACATGGAACATCAATTCGGTACGCCTGCGGATCGATGCGGTTGAACGCTTCCTCCGGCAGGAAGCCCCCGATGTGCTGTGCCTGCAGGAAATCAAATGCGCCGAACCGCTGTTCCCGCGCGACATGTTCGAGGCGCTGGGCTACCACCACATCGCCGTATGCGGGCAAAAAGGCTATCACGGCGTCGCCACCGTCAGCCGCCTGCCGTTCGTCGAAACCGCCCGCCACGATTGGCAGGCCAATGGCGAAGCCCGCCATGTCGGGGTGGAACTGACCGGCCACAACCTGTTTCTCGACAATGTCTACATCCCCGCCGGCGGCGACATTCCCGATCGCGAGGCCAATCCCAAATTCGGCCAGAAACTCGATTTCCTCGCGCGGATGACCGACTGGTCGCGCACGCTGAACCGCCCCACCCTGCTGGTCGGCGATTTCAACATCGCCCCGCTCGATTGCGACGTCTATGATCACAAGGCGCTGCTCAAGGTCGTCTCGCACACCCCGGTCGAAGTCGCCGCGCTGAATACCTTGGCCGCCGCGCACGGCTGGGTCGATCTTGGCCGCAAGCACATCCCCGCCCCGCAGCGCAATTATTCGTGGTGGTCCTACCGCTCGTACTGGCGCGACAAGGATCAGGGCCGCCGGCTCGATCACATGTGGGCCTCGCCCGCGCTGGCCGACCGCTCGCGCGAACACCGCCTGGTCGAAGAAACCCGCCGCTGGGAACAACCGTCCGACCACATCCCGCTGATCACCGGGTTCGCTCCGTGACGCCTGACAGCCGCCGCGTGGCGCAGGCGCTCGATGCGCTGCGCCACGGCTGGGCGATCCGTCTCACCGCCGATGATGCCAATCCGGCCAGCGCGCTCGACTTGCTGCCGGCCGAAACCGCGTTTGCCCAGCCCGGCCTGTTCGCCGCGCACCTGCTGCTGTCCGCCGCGCGCGCAGCCACGCTGAAACTGGGCAACATGCGCGAATTCGACCCCGCCGCGCCGATGCTGATCCGCGCCGCCGAACCCTTCACGCTGACCACCGCACGCGATCTCGCCGACCCCGCGCACGATCTCGACAGCCCGCTGCGCGGCCCGTTCCACGCTGATCCGCTGCCCGATCCCGCCGTCGCCGCCACCGCGATGGAACTGGCCCGGCTTGCCGGCATCCTCCCCGCCTTCATGGTCGGCGCCGGCGCCGATATCGCGGTCACCCTGTCGCCCGCCGACCTCGCCGCGTTTCGCAACCCGCTCGAACTGACCATCCAGACCCGCGCCCGCCTGCCGGTGGCGGCCTGCGAATCCGCCGAAATCGTCGCCTTTCGCGCCCGCGATGATCTGCGCGAACACGTCGCGCTGATCATCGGCACGCAAGACCACGATCGCGTGCCGTTGGTGCGGCTGCACAGCGAATGCCTGACCGGCGATATCCTCGGCAGCCTGAAATGCGATTGCGGCCCGCAGCTCGATGCCGCCTTGCGCGCGATGGCCGCCGAAGCCGACCACGGCAGCTGGGGCGTGCTGCTCTATCTGCGCCAGGAAGGGCGCGGCATCGGCCTGATCAACAAACTGCGCGCCTATCAGTTGCAGGATCAGGGGTTTGATACCGTCGATGCCAACGAACGGCTCGGCCTGCCCAACGAATCGCGCGATTTCCCGGTCGCCGCGCACATGCTCGCGCTGCTCGGCGTCCCCGCGATCCGGCTGATGACCAACAACCCGGCCAAAGTCGCCATGCTCGCCGCTGCCGGGGTCACCATCAGCGAACGCGTTGCCCACGCGCTGCCCGCCAATCCGCACAACCACCGCTATCTCGCCACCAAGCGCGACCGCAGCGGCCACCTGCTCGACTGATCAGCGCCAGCGCCAGCGCCACCCCCCGCGCGTCTTCGCCCGGATCAGCGGCAAGGGCACGATCACCACGCCCACTTCCGCCGCGCTGAACACCCCGGGATGCCCCGGCATCAGCGCATACCACAGCGCCACCCCGACGCCGACCATCACCGCCAGCAGCACCCACCCCTGCCAGGCGATCGGCAAACCGGCGCCATAGCCAAAGGTCTTCTGGGCAAACCACGCCCCGTCGTTGTCCGCAGTCATTCGCTCGTCTCCTTCGGGGGCCGCCCGCGCTTGGGCAGGGCAGCCGCTTCGACCCGCACCCCGCGCCGGGCCAGCGCTTCACGCAACAAGACTTCGGTTTCGGCATTGGTAGAGCGCAAATTGCCCGCCGCAGCGCGCTCGATCGCCGCAAACAGCGCGGGATCAAGCCGCAGGGCAAAGGCCTTTCGTTCGCGCGGCGGCATCGGCGTTATTGATACAGCGTACCGGTGTTGACGATCGGCTGGGTTTCCCGCTCGCCGCACAGCACCACCATCAGGTTCGACACCATCGCCGCGCGACGCTCATCGTCGAGCGTGATCACTTCGCGCTGCGACAATTGGTCAAGCGCCAGTTCGACCATCCCCACCGCGCCCTCGACCAGCTTGCGCCGCGCCGCAATCACCGCCTCGGCCTGTTGCCGCCGCAGCATCGCCCCGGCAATTTCGGGGGCATAGGCGAGGTGCGTCAGCCCGCATTCGTCCACCGTAATCCCCGCCAGCCGCAACCGCGCGTCGAGCTCGGCCTTCAGCTCGCGGCTCACCTCGTCATGATTGCCGCGCAGCGTCACTTCGGCATGCTCGATATCGTCATAGGGATAACGCGATCCGATCTGCCGCACCGCCGCCTCGATCTGCACCAGCACGAACGCGCGATAATCATCGACATCAAACAGCGCCTGCGCGGTATCGGCCACCCGCCACACCACATTGGTGGCAATCTCGATCGGATTGCCGCGCAGATCGTTCACTTTCAGCTTTTCCGACACGACATTGTTGGCGCGGATCGAAATGCGCTTGCGCATCAGCCACGGCCACACCCAGCGCAACCCGTGCGCGCGGTCGGTGCCGCGATAGGCGCCAAACAGCAGGATCGCCGCGGCCTGGTTGGGCTGAATCACGTAAAATCCCGCGGTCACCAGCACAAACAGCAGCGGCAGCGCGATCACCGTGGTCACCACCAGCGCCGGCTCGACACCACGACCGTGCGTGGCACCCAACCAGATCAACTCCGCCGCAAACAGCGCCAGCAGCCCCAGCGCCACCGCCAGCATCGCAAACCCGGACCGGCTATGCGCCGGACGTTCCACACTGACATGCACCGGCGTCGAATCAGGTGTCATCGGACCGCTCCCTCAAAAAAGTGATATTAAATTGATATCACTTTTTTGCCGGCTGGCAAGCGCTCCTGGTCAAGCGCCAAAATCGCGGATCGCGGCAATAAACGCCTCGCCATAGGCATCGCGCTTGCGCGCGCCGACTCCGCTGATTTCGCCCAGCGCCGCCAGCGTGGTCGGCCGCAAGGCCGCCATCTCGCGCAAGGTCGAATCATGAAACACCACATAGGGCGGCACCCCGGCCGCCTTGGCCAGATCGCGCCGCAGCGCGCGCAGCGCATCGAACAGCGGGTCATCGCCGGCCACCACCGCATCGCCCGCGCCCTTGCGACGCCGCGCCGCCTTGTCGCCCCGCGCCGGCACCGCCTGCACGATCAGATCGACACTGCTGTCGCCTTTCAGGATCGCGCGCGCATCGCCGCCCAGCATCAATCCGCCATGTTCGGTCTGCACCAGCGCGCCGCGCGCCTGCAACGCGCGGCTGACCGGGCGGATCAGCGCCGCCTCGGCCGCATCGACAATCCCGAACACCGACAGCCGGTCATGCCCGCGCGCGGTCACCCGGTCATCCGCCGCCCCGGTCAGCACTTTTTCAACATGGCCCAGCCCGAACGACTGCCCGGTGCGATAGACCGCCGAAAGCAGCTTGCGCGCCAATTCGCTGACATCGGTCACCGCCGGGCGATTGAGGCAATTGTCGCAATTGCCGCAAGCCGGCGGCGGGCTCTCGCCAAAATGGCGCAGCAGGATCGCGCGCCGGCAATCGGCGGTTTCCACCAGCCGCGCCAAGGCATCGAGCCGCGCCCGCTCGCTGCCCAGCCGCGCCTCGTCAAGCTCGCCCAGCCGCGCCCGCGCCCGCGCAAAATCATCCGCGCCCCACAGCATCACCGCCACCGCCGGATCGCCATCGCGCCCGGCACGCCCGGTTTCCTGGTAATAGCTCTCGATCGATTTGGGCAGCCCGGCATGCGCGACAAACCGCACATCGGGCTTGTCGATACCCATGCCGAACGCGATCGTCGCCACCATCACCATGTCTTCGCTGGCAACAAACGCCGCCTGGTTGGCGGCGCGGATCTCGGGCGCCAGCCCGGCGTGATAGGGCAGCACCGGCCGCCCGGTCGCGCCCAATTGTTCGGCCAGCTTTTCCACCCCGGCGCGGGTCGGCGCATAGACGATCCCCGGCCCCGGCTGTTCGGCCAGCAACCGCGTCAATTGCCGCTGCGGATTGTCGCGCGGGGTAATCGCATAGCGGATATTGGGCCGGTCAAACCCGGCGATCACCAGCCCGTCGCGGGCAATCCCCAACTGCTCGAGAATATCGGCGCGGGTATGCGCATCGGCGGTCGCGGTCAGCGCCAGCCGCGGCACCGCCGGAAACTGGTCGAGCAGCGGCCGCAACAGCCGGTAATCGGGGCGGAAATCGTGCCCCCATTCGGAAACGCAATGCGCCTCGTCAATCGCGAACAGCGCGATCGGCGCGCTCGCCAGCAACTCGCGAAAATGCGGCTGGCTGGCGCGTTCGGGGGCGATGTACAACAGATCAAGCTCGCCCTGGCGAAACCGCTCGATCGTCGCCCCGCGATCGGTATCGACACTGGTCAGCGTCGCCGCGCGAATGCCGTTGGCACTCGCCGCGCGCAACTGGTCGTGCATCAGCGCAATCAGCGGCGAAACCACCACGCAAGTGCCCGGCAGCATCACCGCCGGCAATTGATAGGTCAACGATTTGCCCGCCCCGGTGGGCATCACCGCCAGCGTCGACTGCCCCGCCAGCACGCGCGCCACCACCGTTTCCTGCACCCCGCGAAACGCGGAAAAACCAAACACGCGCAACAGTTCGCCACGCGCGGCAGTCAGATCAGGGGCAATATCGGGCGCAATCACACCCCATGCTATGGCAGATCACCGCGTCGCCGACAAACCCTCGGCCCCCGACAATCGCCACCATTTTACCCAAACCGCGCCAGCCGTGGCCGCACCATCGGCACCGTCAGCGCGGTGCTCGCCACCGCCACCAGCAACAGCGCGGTAAAGGTTTCCGCGGTGATGATCTGCCGATCGAGCAGCACATTGACAAAAATAATCATGATCAGCGCCTTGGTCTGCAACATCCAGCCGATCACCCCGGCCTCGCCCGGCGCCCAGCCCAACAGCCGCCCGGCCATCTGCACCCCCAGCAATTTGCCCCCGACCGAAGCGATCAGGAACAGCGCCGCCGCGCCAAACACCATCACCGCGCCGGTCCCGCCCAGCCCGGCACCCCATTGCGTGCGCAGCCCGGTCGACAGGAAAAACACCGGCATCAGCGCCAGCAGCAGCACATCGCGCAAGCCATCGCGCCGCTCGATCGCAAAGGCGCGCCCATCCAGCACCGCCCCGGCCAGAAACGCCCCGACCATGAAATGCAGCCCCGACCAGTCAGCCGCGAACCCGCTCGCCGCCAGCCAGACCATCGCCACCGCCCAGCGGTCGGCTTCGGCAATCCGCGCGATCACCCGGCGCATCGCCAGCGCAGCCACGGCAAACCCGGCCAGAAACAGCGCCTGGCGCCCGACCCGCTGCCAATCGAGCAGGATCAGCGCCAGCACCCCCCAGATCGCGACATCGTCAAAACTGGCATAGCGCAGCATGCGGTCGCCCAGCGGCGTGCGGAAAATGCCCAGCTTTTCCATCAACAGCACCAGGATCGGCAGCGCGGTCACCGCACAGGCCATGCCGATCCCCGCCACCACTTGCATATAATTGCCGCGCGGCCCGATCCACCCCGGCGTGGCCAGCACCACCATCGCCGCCACCGCGCCGCACGCCAGCGGCACCAGCAGGGCCGCGCCCGCCGTCACCACCGTTTCGCGCCGATTGGCCCAGACATCATGCAGATCGAGTTCGAGCCCCGAAGCAAACACGAACAGCATTACCGCCCACCAGGCAATCCCGTTCAGCGCCGCCATCACCTGCGGATTGAACACAAAGCCATAAGCGCCGGGAAACCACGCCCCCGCCACCCCCGGCCCCAGCAGAATGCCGCCGATGATCTGCACCACCACCAGCGGCGCCCAGCGATCGGTGCGCAACAGCCGCCACACCGCATAAGGCACGGCAAGAATAACGGTCAGCGCGATCAGGAAAATTTCACTGGTGCCCATGGCATCCAGTAATGACGCCGCCCGCCAAAAGCGCAACCATGATCAATCGGGCAAGCCGCGATTCAATAGTCGCCGGTCGCCATGAACCGCGCAATCCGCGCCTCGTCCTCGGCGATCGAGATCCCCTGCGCCGCCAGCCAGCCATCGTTGAAACAGGTCGACCCATAACGGTCCCCCGAATCGCACAGGATCGAAACGATCGACCCGCGCTCGCCGGCGCGCGCCATCTCGCTCGCCAGCCGCGCGCAGGCGATCCAGTTGGTCCCGGTCGATCCGCCAACCCGCCGCCCCAGATGCGCCGACAGCACCCGCGCCGCCGCGATCGAGGCGGCATCGCTGATCACTTCCATCCGGTCGATCACATCGGGCAGAAACGAGGCCTCGACGCGCGGCCGGCCAATCCCCTCGATCAGCGTGCGCTCGCCCTCCAGCCGGGTCACCGCGCGATCGCGCCAGTGGCGATGAAACACCGATCCCGCCGGATCAGCCACGCAGATCCGCGTGGCATGGCGATGATAGCGCACAAACCGCCCCAGCGTCGCCGAAGTGCCGCCGGTGCCCGCGCCGCACACGATCCAGCGCGGCACCGGCGCCGGTTCATGCGTCATTTGCGCAAAGATGCTTTCGGCAATGTTGTTGTTGCCGCGCCAGTCGGTCGCGCGTTCGGCAAAAGTGAACTGGTCCATGTAATGCCCGCCGCGCTCGGCAGCCAGCCGCTCCGCCTCGGCATAAACCTGCCCGGGATCGCTCACCAGACAGCACGTCCCGCCCAATTGCTCGATCGCGGCAATCTTTTCGGGCGCGGTCGATGCCGGCACCACCGCGACAAACGGCAGATCGAGCATCCGCGCAAAATAGGCTTCGGATACCGCGGTCGATCCCGATGACGCCTCGACCACCGTGGTCCCCCGGCCGATCCACCCGTTGCACAGCGCATAGAGAAACAGCGAGCGCGCCAGCCGGTGCTTCAGACTGCCGGTCGGATGGCAGCTTTCATCCTTGAGATAGAGCGCGATCCCGGGCAGCGCCGGCAGGCTCACCGGGATCAGGTGGGTATCCGCCGATCGCGCATAATCGGCCGCAATCCGCTTCAACGCCCAATCAAGCCAAGCCTTGCCCGCATCATCCACAGTCGCACGTCCCTCAATCCAGATTGGGACGCAACCAGCGTTCCGCGACGGCAATGTCAACCCCGCGCCGCACCGCATAATCGGCCAACTGGTCGCGCCCGATCGTCGCCACGCCAAAATACTGGCTGTCGGGATGGCCAAAATAGAACCCGCTCACCGCCGCCGTCGGCAGCATCGCCTGGCTTTCGGTCAGCGTGATCCCGGCGCTCTCAGTCGCATCGAGCAGATCGAACAGGATCGGCTTCAGACTGTGATCGGGGCACGCCGGATAGCCCGGCGCCGGGCGAATCCCGCGATATTCCTCGCGAATCAGCGCCGTGTTGGTCAATTGCTCGCCGGGGGCATAGGCCCACAGCTCGCGGCGCACATGCGCATGCAGCCGTTCGGCAAAGGCTTCGGCAAAACGGTCGGCCAGCGCCTTCAACAGGATGTCCGAATAGTCGTCGTGCTGCGCGCGAAACCGTTCGAGATGCGGCTCGATCCCGTGGATGCCGACCGCAAATCCGCCCAGCCAATCGCCCGCCGGATCGATGAAATCAGCCAGACAGAAATTGGCCCGTCCCCGGCTCTTGGCAAATTGCTGGCGCAGAAATGGCAGCCGCACCGTGCGTTCATCATCATCAGGATGCAGCACCACATCATCCCCCTGGCGCGCACAAGGCCAGAATTCGGCCACCCCGCGCGCCACCAGCCAGTGCTCGTCGATGATCCGCCGCAGCATCGCCTGGGCATCCGCCCACAGGCTGCGCGCGGATTCGCCCACCACCGGATCATCGAGGATCGCCGGATAATTGCCCGCCAGTTCCCACGCGCGGAAAAACGGCGTCCAGTCGATATAGTCGGCCAGATCAGCCAGATCCCACGCCGCAAAGACATGCCGCCCCGGCTGTTCCGGCGGCGGCGGCTTCAGCGCAAAATCGGGCGCAAAGGCATTGTCGCGCGCATCACCGATCGCCAGCAGCTTTGACGCGCCCTTGCCCGCGCGCGCCTCGCGCACATGCACATAGTCGGCCGCCGTCGCGGCGATAAACGCATCGGCCTGGGTGTCCGACAGCAACTGGCTGGCCACCCCCACCGCGCGGCTGGCATCGAGCACATGCACCACCGGCCCGTCATAGGCCGGATCGATCCGCAGCGCGGTATGCACTTTGCTGGTGGTCGCCCCGCCGATCAGCAGCGGAATGGTCAGCCCGGCGCGCTGCATTTCCTCGGCAACAGTCACCATTTCATCGAGCGAGGGCGTGATCAGCCCCGACAAGCCGATGATATCGGCATCGTGTTCGCGCGCGGTATCGATGATCCGGCTCCACGGCACCATCACGCCCAGGTCGATCACTTCATAGCCGTTGCATTGCAGCACGACGCCGACGATGTTCTTGCCGATATCGTGCACATCGCCCTTGACCGTGGCCATGACGATGCGCCCCTTGGCGCGCGTCCCCGCTTCCTTTTCCGCCTCGATATAGGGGATCAGGTGCGCCACCGCCTTTTTCATCACCCGCGCCGATTTGACCACTTGCGGCAGGAACATCTTGCCGGCGCCAAACAGGTCGCCCACCGTGTTCATCCCGGCCATCAGCGGCCCTTCGATCACCTCGATCGGCCGCGTATGGGCCAGCCGCGCTTCCTCGGTATCTTCAACGATATAGGCGTCGATGCCTTTGACCAGCGCATGCTCCAGCCGCCGCACCACCGGCCAGCCGCGCCATTCCTCGGCGGCCTTTTCGGCCTGCTTGTCCTGCCCCTTGTACGATTCGGCCAAGGCGATCAGCCGCTCGGTGGCATCTTCGCGCCGCATCAGCAGCACGTCTTCGCACGCCTCTCGCAGCACCGGGTCGATCGCGTCATAGATATCGAGCTGCCCGGCATTGACGATCGCCATGTCCATGCCCGCCGGAATGGCGTGGTACAAAAACACCGAATGCATCGCCCGGCGCACCGTCTCGTTGCCGCGAAAGCTGAAGCTCAGGTTCGACAGCCCGCCCGAAATATGCACATGCGGACAAGTCGCGCGGATATCGCGCGCCGCCTCGATGAAATCGAGCGCATAGCGATCGTGCTCTTCAATCCCGGTCGCCACCGCAAACACATTGGGATCAAACACGATGTCTTCGGCCGGAAACCCCATCCCGGTCAGCAGGGCATAGGCGCGCTGGCAGATCGCCACCTTGCGCGCCCGCGAATCCGCCTGACCCGCCTCGTCAAACGCCATCACCACCACCGCCGCGCCATAATCGAGGCACAGCCGGGCATGATGCAAAAACGCCTCTTCGCCTTCCTTCAGCGAGATCGAATTGACGATCGGTTTGCCCGATACGCATTTCAACCCGGCCTCGATCACGCTCCATTTCGAGCTGTCGATCATCACCGGCACCCGCGCGATATCGGGTTCGGCCGCGATCAGCTTCAAAAACGTGGTCATCGCCAGCTCGGCATCGAGCAGGCCTTCATCCATGTTCACATCGATGATCTGCGCGCCGTTTTCGACTTGCTGGCGCGCCACTTCGACCGCACGCGGATAGTCCCCGGCCAGGATCAGCTTCTTGAACGCGGCCGACCCGGTCACATTGGTGCGCTCGCCAACATTGACAAAGCGCGCGCCGGCGGCGCTGGTTTCGATCGTTTCGGTCATCGTCATGCCATCACAAAGGGTTCAAGCCCGGCCAGCCGCGTCGCCACCGGCGGCGCTGCGGGCACCCGCGGCGGCAATCCGGCCACCGCCGCCGCCATCGCCGCAATATGATCGGGCGTCGATCCGCAACACCCGCCCAGCACATTGACCTGGCCATGGTCCGCCCATTCGCGCACCAGCGCGGCGGTGGTCTGCGGCGCCTCGTCATACTGGCCCAGTTCGTTGGGCAATCCGGCGTTGGGATAGACCATGATCAGCGCATCGGCGATCGCCGCCAGCGCGCGCACATGCGGCCGCAACTGGCTCGCCCCGAACGAACAGTTCAGCCCGATCGTCAAGGGCCGGGCATGGCGCAGCGCGTACCAGAACGCTTCGACCGTATGCCCCGACAGATTGCGCCCCGACAGATCGGTCAGCGTCATCGACAGCATGATCGGCACCTCGCGCCCCAGCGCGCGCTCGACCCGCCGCACCGCCATCACCGCCGCCTTGGCATTCAGCGTGTCGAACACCGTTTCGATCAGGATGAAATCGACCCCGCCCGCCACCAGCGCCTCGACCTGTTCGGCATAGACATCGACCAGATCGTCCCAGCCGATCTCGCGATAGCCGGGATCGTTGACATCGGGGCTCAGGCTCAGCGTCTTGTTGGTCGGCCCGATCGCCCCGGCGACAAACCGTTGGCGGCCATCGGCAGCGGCAAATTCATCGGCCACCCGCCGCGCGATCGCGGCCGAGGCACGGTTGATGTCCCCCACCAGATGTTCGGCGCCATAGTCGGCCTGGCTGATCCGATTGGCCGAAAAAGTATTGGTTTCCGCCAGATCGGCCCCGGCGGCGAAATAGGCGCGGTGAATCCCCTCGATCACCTGCGGCGCGGTCAGCGCGAGGATATCGTTGTTGCCCTTTTGATCATGCGTCAGCCCCAGCGCGCCGGCATAATCCGCCTCGCTCAGCCCGCAGCGCTGGATTTCGGTGCCGAACGCCCCATCGGTAATCAGAATTCGCTCGCGCGCCGCAGCCACAAAGGCCTGCCGCGCGGTACTGGGAACAAGCGTCATGCCGCATCCTTCGGGTGCACCCCGAGCAACCGGCAGATCGCAAAGGCCTGCTCTGCACGGTTGAGGGTATAGAAATGAAAATCGCGAATCCCGCCGTCGTACAGCCGCCGGCACAAGTCCGCCGCGACCACCGCCGCCACCAGCGCGCGCGGCCCGGGCCGATCGTCCAGCCCGGCAAACATCGCGGTCAGCCAGGCCGGAATCGCGGTATTGCCGCCCATCCGCGCAATCCCGGCCAGATTGGTCACCGGCATGATCCCGGGCAGGATCGGCACGGCAATCCCGGCCGCCGCCGCACGGTCGCGAAACCGGAAGAAAGTATCCGCCGAAAAAAAGAACTGGGTGATCGCCCGGCTCGCCCCGGCGTCGATCTTGCGCTTCAGATTGTCGAGATCGGCGGTCACATCGGCCGATTCCGGATGGCATTCGGGATAGGCCGCCACCGACAGCTCAAACGGATGGCGCCGCGCCAGCGCCGCCACCAGCTCGGCAGCATTGGCATGGCCATCGGGATGCGGCACAAACCGCCCTTGCGCCGCCGGCGGCGGATCTCCGCGCAGCGCGACGATATGGCGCACCCCCGCTTCCCAATAGCGATCGGCGATTTCGGCAATTTCATCGCGGCTGGCGCCGACGCACGTCAGATGCGCCGCCGGCACCAGCGCGGTTTCGCGCACCAGCCGCGCCACCGTCGCATGCGTCCGCTCGCGGGTCGTGCCGCCCGCGCCATACGTCACCGAAACAAATGCGGGATCGAGCGGGGCGAGCGCGTCGATCGCATCCCACAACTGCGCTTCCATCGCCTCGGATTTGGGCGGAAAGAATTCGAAACTGACGTTGATATCGCCAGCAAGCGCGGCAAAGGCCGGCGCGTCGTGCGGCAGATCATCCAGCGCGTTCATGCCGCCACCCTCCGCGCAGTCCACAATTTGACGATCAGTTCGCGTCCCGCCAGCGCGCGTTCGGCCAGCGGCACAAACCCGGCATCGGCATAGAGCGCGGCCATCTGCGCATCGGTAAAGCCCAGCCGCGCATGGGCATGGCGCGTGCGCAAATCTTCGCGATCATGCGCGGCAAAATCGACAATCGCGATCTGCCCGCCCGGCGCAGTCACCCGCGCCGCCTCGGCCAGCACCGCTTCGGGCGCGATCGCGTAATGCAGCACCTGGTGAAACAGCACGGTATCGAACTGCGCCGCGCCAAACGGCAATTGCGCAAAATCGCCCTGCACCAGATCGACTTTGCCCGCCGGCAGATGCTGCAGGCGCGTGCGCGCCAGCCGCAGCATGTCGGGGCTGCGATCGAGCGCGGTCACATGCGCGGCCTCGTCGGCAAACAGTTCGGCAATCCGCCCGGTGCCGGTGCCGACATCGAGCAGCCGGCCCAATCCCGCCCCGCCGCTGGCCTGCGCCAGCAATTCGGCCAGCGCCGCCTCGACCGGGCCATCATCGATATGCAGGCTGCGCAGATTGTCCCATTCATTGGCATGGCGGGCAAAATAGTCCTGCGAATGCGCCTGCCGCCCGGCGCGGATCGCATCGAGATGCGCGCGGTCTTCGGCGCATTGCGCGGCAAATTCGGCATCGGCGCGCTCTGCCGCCGCCAGCACCTCGCCAATCGCCCCGACCAGCGGCGCCACCGCGCGCCCGCCACCCCCGGCGGTGCGCAAAAACACCCAGGCCCCTTCGCGCCGCCGTTCGGCCAGATGCGCATCGCACAAAATCTTGACATGGCGCGAAACACGCGGCTGGCTTTGCCCCAGCACTTGCGCCAGTTCGCCCACTGCCAGTTCCATGCTGGCGAGCAGTCGCATGATACGCAGCCGGGTCGGATCGGCCAGCGCGCGCAGGATATCAATCAAGGGTACCGTGGCTGCCATGGCAAACGCATATAAAGATATCTTTATATGATGCAAGCGATATAAGGGGATTGTTATATCCATCACCATTCGCCCTGCATACACCGCCCCCGCTGTCGCAACCGTGATGCAAAAAACCGGTTCCGGATTGATCGCGATGTGCTTTAAAGGTCGCCACAAGTTTCCGCACTACGAGGTAATCCGATGTTTCGACCTGTTCGCACCACCGCCCTGGGCCTTGCCGTGCTGATGCTGGGCGCTTGCGGGCATCACGGGTCCAATGGCGATGATGCCACCTCGGCCAGTGTCGAAATGCCCGCCGCCGATCTGCCCGCCGGACCGCCCTCGCTCGCCGCGCCGCCGCCCGCGCGCGATCCCGATGCCGATGCTTCCGAACAGGCGCAATCGGCGCGGATCGCCGCCACCACCGATGCCGAAAACGCGCTCTCGGTGGCGCAGGCCGCGCGCGAAGCCGCCGCCGAAGCCGAACAGCAGCAACAGGGCAACGCGGTCGCCGGCAGCGCCCCGACCACCCCCGCCCCGCAGCAATGATCCGCGCCGCGCTGCCGGTCGCGCTGCTGCTGCTGGCCGGTTGCTCGGGCGACAGCGACCCCGGCGCCGGCGGCGTCACCCGTGGCGAGGCGCGCCAACTGGATGAAGACGCGCGCCGGCTCGATCAGCACCCGGCCGCGCCGCTGGTCGATGCCACCATCCCCGCCGATATCGGCGAAGACCAGCCGCACCCGGCCGCGCACCACCCCTGATCAGTCGAACTGCACTTTGCCGCGCCCGGCCTTGACCGCGCCGCGAATCTTCTTGCCCGCCAGACGCTGGACTTTGCCAACCCGGTTCAGCCGCGTGCGCGCGCGCTTTTGCGGCAAGTCATGCGCTTCGCGCAGCAGCGCCGCCAGCCGCTCGCGCGCATCGGCACGATTGGCCTCCTGCGTGCGAAACCGCCGCGCGGTCAGCACGATCTCGCCCGAAGCGGTCATCCGGCTGCCCGCCAGCGTGCGCAGCCGGTGAAACACCTCGGGCGCCAGCCGCAAGGCATAGACGCTCACCCGCAATTGCACCGCGGTCGCCACTTTGTTGACATTCTGCCCGCCCGGCCCGGTCGCGGTGATAAAGGCCTCGCTCGCCGCCGCCATCGCCCGGGCAATGGCCTGCTCGGCCAGGCTCACGGCAGCAGCCCGATCGCGGCAAAATCGGCCGGCAGCGGCGCCTGCGCCACAATCGCCGGCTTGCCCTCGCGCGGCACGCTCAATGCCGCAGCATGCAGCATGGTGCGGCCATTGGGCAGCGCCGTGCCATAGACCGGGTCGCCCAGCAGCGCATGGCCCAACCCTGCCGCCGCATGCACGCGGATCTGGTGCGTGCGCCCGGTTTCGGGGGTAAATTCCACCAGCGTCAGCCCTTGCCCCTGCGCCAGCACCCGCCAATGCGTCACCGCCGGCTTGCCCTGCCGCGCCGGGATCATCCGCCAGCCATCGCGTTCGCTGCTGATCTTTGACAGGTTGAGCGCGATCGTCCCGCGCACGTCTTCGATCACCCCGGCAACGATGCCCCAATAAGTCTTGGTCACGCTGCGCGCCTCGAACGCCGCGCCGTAGCGGCGCAGCGCACGCGGATTGCGCGCCAGCAACAGACAACCCGAGGTATCGCGGTCAAGCCGATGCACCGGCATCGGCTCGCGCGCAAACCCCAGCCGCAAATCGCCCAGCATATCCTCAAGACACGGCCCGCCCGCGCGCGGCCGATCGAGCGGCAGCCCCGCCGGCTTGTCGATCACCAGCGCTTCGCCATCTTCGAACAGGATCGGCAGCGCGGTCATGCCAGCGCCGCCGCGATCCGCCCGATCGCGCGCTGCAACCGCTGGTCATCGGCGGCAAAGCTGATGCGAAACCCGTCCGCCCCGCCAAACGCCGATGCCGCCACCACTGCAACCCCATGATCGAGCAAATGCATCACCAGCGCCTCGTCATCACCAAACCGCTCCATCAGCGGCGCCGCATCGATCATGCAATAGAACGCCCCGTCGGGCACCGGCGTCGCCAATCCGGGAATGGCATTGATCGCCGCCACCACCGCATCGCGCCGCTGCCGGAACCGTTCGCGCCAGTCGCGCAGAAAATCCTGCGGCCCGGCAAACGCCGCCACCGCCGCGGCTTGCGCGATCGAACAAGCATTGCCCGAATTGTGCGACTGCAATTTGCCCATCGCGCGGATCAGCCAAGCCGGCCCCGCCGCCACGCCGATCCGGAATCCGGTCATCGCATGGCTTTTCGATACCCCCGAAATGGTCAGCACGCGCTCGGCCAGATCGGGGCACACCACCGCCAGCGTGGCATGTTCGCCCGGCGTATAGCGCAGCGGCGCATAGATATCATCGCTCAGCACCAGCACCTGAGGATGGCGCCGCAGCACCGCCCCCAGCGCGGCCAGATCATCGGCCGAATACGTCGCGCCGGTCGGGTTGCCGGGGCTGTTGATCAGCACCCAGCGCGTGCGCGGCCCGATCGCCGCCTCGAGCGCCGCCGGGCTCATCCGATAGCCGCTGGCCGGCGTGGTCTTGACCGCCACCACTTGCGCCCCGGCAAAACGCACGATTTCGGGATAGCTGACCCACCACGGCGCCGGGATCACCACCTCGTCACCCGGATCGAGCGTGGCCAGCAGCGCATGAAAAATCGCCTGCTTGCCCCCCGCCGACACGATCACCTGCTCGGCCGGCACCGCCAGCCCCAGATCGCGCGCAAAATGCAATGCCGCCGCCTCGCGCAGCGCCTGCGTCCCCGCCACGGCGGTATAGCGCGTATCATCGGCATCGAGCGCCGCCTTGGCCGCCGCCTTGACATGATCGGGCGTGGCAAAATCAGGCTCGCCCACCGACAGCGAAATGATGTCGCGCCCCTGCGCGCGCAAGGCGATCGCGCGGTCGGTCATCGCATTGGTGCGCGATGGCGCAATCCGCGCCAATGCCGCGCTGGTGGCGCTCAGTTCACGCATCGGCCTGATCCAGCAGCCGCGCCGGCATCAGCCCGCGCAGCGCATTGCCCAGCCAGAACCCCTGCGCCAGATCGGCCATCCGCACATCACCTTCCACCGCGCGCCCCGCCTCGATCAGGCTGCGCCGCAGCACGCCGGGCAACAGGCCATGCGCCACGCGCGGGGTCACCAGCATGCCGTCATCGCGCGGCACGAACAGATTGGTAAAGCTGCCCTCGGTCACCAGCCCGTCATCGCGCAGCAGCAGCGCCTCGTCCGCCCCTGCGCCGCGCGCCACCGCCAAGGCCGCCTCGTAAAACCCGCGATCGCTGGTCTTGTGCTGCAAACGCCAGTCATCGCTCGCCACCGGCATCGGCAGCACCACACAGGCCATCGGCGTCTCGCGCAGCGGCGGCATCGCCGAACTGTCGAGCGCAATCGCCCCCGAACGCGCCAGGCACAGCCGCACCCGCGCCGGCGCATCAAGATCAAAACACAGCGCATGCACCGCATTGCGCGCGGCATGGCGATCAAACGCAAAGCCCAGCACCGCCGCGCTGTGCCGCATGCGTTCCAGATGCAATTCGATCAGCGCGATCCCGCTGTGCGGATCAAACGCCATCGTTTCGATCAGATCGGCCTGGCTGGCAGACAACCGCAAGAAATTCCCCTTGATCACGCATTCGCGCCATTCCGACAGCATCGCGGAATCGGCCACCACCGCCGAACCCACCCCCATCACCGCGCGTCCGCCGCCGGCCCCGGGAAAATCCGGGGTCAGCCGCAAAGTGCGGATTGCCACATTGAACACCGCGTTGCCAGCCCGTTCCCCGCCCTCGAGATAGCCGATCGCCCCGCAATAGGCGCCGCGCGCATCGCGTTCATGGCGATCAATCAATTCCATCGCGCGGATTTTCGGCGCCCCGGTCACCGATCCGCAGGGAAAGATCGCCCGCACCACATCGATCGCGCCGCGCCCTGGCTGCAATTGCGCGCGCACCGTGGTCACCATCTGGTGCACCGTGGGATAGCTTTCGATCGCAAAGGGCGCGGCAACTTTCACGCTGCCCGGTTCGGCCAGCCGCGACAGATCATTGCGCATCAGATCGACGATCATCAGGTTTTCCGCACGATCCTTGGCACTCGCGCGCAGGGCGGCACGGTTTTCGGCATCTTCCATCGCATCGCGCCCGCGCGGCGCAGTGCCCTTCATCGGCCGCACCGTCGCCTGCGCCCCGGCCTGATCCTGATCGACCCGGAAAAACAGCTCGGGCGATGCCGAAAGCGTCCACTGCGCACCATCCCACAGCACCGCGCCATAACCCCCGCGCGCCGCACCGCGCAGCGCGCGATGGATCGCCAGCGGATCGCCGGACCACGTCCCGCCCAAGGGAAACGTCAGATTGGCCTGATAGATATCGCCGGCGGCAATCGCCTCGTGCACCCCGTCAAACGCGCGGGCATAGCCCCCGGTCGACAGCAGCGGCGTCATCGGCCCCAGCCGGCCAGCCGCCGCGCCCTGTTCTTCCAACCAGCGCTCCACCCCCGCGCCATCGAGCAGCGTACACTCACCCCAGCGCGCAAACCACACCAATGGCCCGGCCGCACCCACCCGCCGCGCCGCCAGCGGCAGCAGGCGCGGCTCCAGCGCCAGCCCGGCCTCATAAGCGATCAGCCCGGCCCAGTGCCCGCCGCCCTGCCCGATCCGCGCCAGCGCAGCGGCGACATCCTCGGCCCGCCGCGCCACCACGATCTCTTGCGCATCGGCATAGAGCCGCGACGGCGCCGCCTGCGCCTCACGCGCATCATCGAGCAAAAGAAACGGCGGCCGGGTCATCGTGCCCGGCGCCTTATCGCGATGTCAGGCGGGATGCAAAATCCCGATCAGGCATGCCCCAGCCAGGCCAGCACTTCGCGCATGACCCGGGCCTTCGATTCCAGCCTGCTGTTCAGCCGCGCCAGCGCGCGATCGACCGGTTTCTGCGCATCGGCCGGCAAAGTGCGGCGATAGGCGGTCAGCTTGTCGACCATCACCGCGCTGTCCGCCGCCACCGCCAGCCGCTCGACAAACGTGGTCCGCGCCGACGAATCGAGCAGGGCATTGATCGCCTCGCGATGCGCGACATAGAAATCAAACGCCATTTCGCTGTGCTCGTCGGCCACCGCGGCAATGATCGCCGCAGAGGTAGTCTTGCCCGGCACATCGGTCAGCGCCAGATCGAGCGCGCGGCGCGCCAGATCGGCATCGCGCGCTTCGCCCAGCGCTTCGAACAAGTCCGATTTTTCCACGGTCGAAGTGCTCGCGCGCGCCAACCGGCCCAGCTTGTCCCATTCCGCCGCGCCGGCATTGCGCGCCACGATGTCGATCCAGGTCTGCTTGAGCGGCCCGTCGAGCGCATGCGGATTGGCATCGAGCGCGGCAAACCGCCGCCGCGCCTCGGCCAGCACGCCCGGTTCGCCCAGGTGCCCCAGCACCGTCACCAGCCGCACCCGCAGCGCCTGATCGGGCACGCTGTCACGCGCACGCGGGTCATAGCCCAGCGCATCGAGCCGGTGGCGCCACGGCCCCGACACCCGCGCCGTCAGCGCCGCCTGCGCCGAAGCATCGCCGGCGAGCCGATCATAGAGCCCGGCAATCTGTTGCGCTGCCTCGCTGCCGACGCGCGGATTGGCATCGGCCGGCACCGCCGACAGCAGCGCCAGCGCGCCCGCCAGCGGCTGATACCCGGCATAGGCCAGCTGCATCTGGTCATCGAGCAGCCCCAACTGGTCAATCGGGGCCAATTTGGGCAGCGCCGTGGTCAGCGCCGCGAGATCGGCCGCGCCATAGAGCGAGCGGTAATAGCCCAGTTGCCCGGCATTGATCACCACCGGCCCGCACCCATCGAGCGTCAGCGTCGCACGCCCGTCGGCCAGAATCGACCGCACCGGCGCCGCACCGCCCACCGATACCAGCAGCGGCACATGCCAGCGCCGGGTCGAAACCTCGCCCTGCCGGTCGCGGGTAAATTCATCCTGCGTCAGCGTCAGCACGGTCTTGCCCGCCACGCACTGCTGATCGGCCACGCGCACCAGCGGGATCCCCGGCTGGGTGGTAAAATCGCGCGCAATCGTGGTCAGCCCGGTCGCCCCGGCCGCCTCGACCGCCGCCCACAAGTCGGCGGTGTGGCTGTTGCCAAAGCTGTGCGCGGCCATATAGGCGCGGATACCGTCGCGCCAGGTCGTCTCGCCGGCATAGCCTTCGAGCATCGCCAGCACCGCCTCACCCTTCTGATAAGTGATCGCGTCAAAGGCCTGGTTGGTTTCATCAACCGAACGGATATGTTGCACGATCGGATGGGTGGTGCGGAATGCATCGAGCCCCATCGCCCCCTCGCGCCCCGGCACGCGGGTCAGCAGCACCTGCCATTCGGGGTGGAAATGGTCGGTCGCCTTGGTTTCCATCCAGCTGGCGAACCCTTCGTTCAGCCACAGATCGTCCCACCACGCCATCGTCACCAGATCGCCAAACCACTGGTGCGCCACTTCGTGCGCCTGCGCCACCGCAATGAACTGGCGCGCCTGCGGCGACGTCGTGCGCGGATCATCGAGCAGATCGCGCTGGAAGGTGAACACCGCCCCCCAGTTTTCCATCGCCGCAAAAAACGCCGACTGGCCCGGCCCGGCGACATTGTCGATCTTGGGCAGCGGATATTTCACGCCGAAATAATCGTTGTAATAGGGGATCAGCCCGGCCAGCTCGCGCAGCGCAAAATCGGCTTGGTGCCCGCTGCCGCGCGGCGCGACAATCCCGGCCTCGACCCCTGCCGCCGACATCATCGCCTTGCGTTCGAAATCGCCGGCGCCGAAAAACAGCAGATAGGAAGACATTTTCGGGGTGGTTCCGAAGGTCACCGTCTTCAGACCCTTGCCCGCGGCAACGCTGCGCACCACCGGCATGTTGCTGACCGCCAACTGATGCTCGGGCACCGTCACGGTCAGATCAAACGTCGCCTTGTACGAGGGTTCGTCGAACATCGGGGCAAATTCGCGCGCCGAACTCGGCTCGAACTGGGTAAACAGCGCACGCGTCGGCTTGCCGTCATTGCCGGTGTAATCGAGCGCGAACAGCCCGTCGGCCTGCGTACCGATGGTGCCGGCATAATCGGCGAGGATCTTGTACCGCCCCGGCATGATCCCGCCTGCTGCGGTCAGCCGCGCGGTCTGCTCCGCCGCATCGAGCGCAACCGTCAACGCGCGCGTGGTACCGTCGGCCGCCACCAGTTGCGCCTTGACAATGGTCAGCCCGGCAGCATGGAGCACGATCGAATCGGTCGCCTGCGGCACATCGACATCGATCGTCACGCTGCCGGCAAAGGTCATCGCCGTGGCATCGGGGCGCAGCACGATCGCGTAATGGCTGGGGATCGCGGTATGCGCGAGCGTGCCTTCGATCGGAAACGCGGGCGCCGCGGCATGCGCCGGAACAGTCAAAGCGAGCGCAGTGCCGGCCAGCGCCAGGCACGCAAACGAACGGGTCAGGGAACGGTGCATCAACAACCTTGTCTTTTCGCACGCGCCCGTGGGGGTCGGGCAGCGGGTCGCCGCGCCTACCAGGACAATGGTTACAATGGCAATCAGTTTCCGCCGCACCGATCGACCAGCGACGTGGCCCTGCTCACTTGGCCAGCGGTACGCTCAGCCGCGCGGTCAGCCCGACCACCCGGCCATCGACCTGCCGATTGGTCAGCACCAGCATGCCGCCGTGCTGGTCGGCAATCGCCCGCGCCAGCGTCAGCCCCAGCCCGGCCCCGCCGGTCCCGGTGTTGCGCGAAGGGTCAAGCCGGGTGAACGGCTCCATCATCCGCTGCAATTCGGCAGGCGGAATCCCCGGTCCGTCGTCCTCGACCACCAGCACGGCGCAGGCGCCTTCGCGCACCAGCGCGACCCGCGCGCGCTGGCCATAGCGCAGCGCATTCGACACCAGATTGCGCAAGGCGCGGCGCAGCCACAGCGCGCGCACCGGCGCCACCATCCGCGCGGTATCGCCCAGCACAACATCTTCGCCCAGATCCTCGAATTCACCGATCACATCGGCCACCAGCGCCGACATTTCGGTGGCTTCGATCGGATCATCGGGCCGCCCGACCCGCGCCAGCGACAGGATATCATCAAGCGTGCGGGTAATTTCCTCGATCGTGGTGGCCATGCGCTGGCGTTCGGCATCGTTGTCGACCGCCTCGATCCGCACCCGCAGCGCCGCCAGCGGGGTTTTCAGATCGTGCCCGATCGCCCCCAACATCACGTCCTTTTCGTCGAGCAGCGCGCTCAGCCGCGCCTCCATCGCATTGTGCGCGATGATCAACTGGCGCATATCGGCCGGCCCCTGCGGCGCCAATTGACCGGCCAGCCCGGGCGATGCAGCAAAGGCATCCAACCGCGCAGTCAGCGCCCGCAACGGCCGCGTCATCCGCCGCAGGATCAATCCCACCGCAACGACCAGCACCAGGTACGTCAGCAAAGTCTGGCGCAGCAGGCGGAACACCACCACATTTTCATTGGCCGGCATGAAACTGCGCACGGTCATCCAGCGGCCATCGGCCTGTTGCGCGGCAGTCAGCACCAGCACCGGCAGCGGCTGCGATGGGCCCAGCCGATAGCGCACGCGCAATTCGGGCAGCAATGGCCGCACCAGCGGGTCATTGGCAGCATCACGCGCAACCGCGATCACGTTGCCCGGCGCCTCGCCCTGCGCCACCAGCGCATCGCGAAACGCGACTTCGATTTCATTGAGCGGGCCATCGCCCGGCTGTTCGGGCGAAGCGGCGTCAACATGCAAGCGCACGGTGCGCGGCAGCCGCAGCGTATCATCGCCACTCGCCGGCGGCGGACCACGCCATTCGTGATGGCCATCGCCATGGCCATGATCGGGGGCATCGGCGGGCGGCGGCGGGGGCGGGGGCGCCGCCGGATCGACCGCCATGGTCACGCGCATCGCCGCGCCATTGACCAGCGCGGCGATATGCCGTTGATGCACTTCGTGCCAGATCAGCAGCGCCGAAAACCCCTGGGCAATCAGCAGCGCGACCGCGATCGCCAGCATGATCTGGCCTTGCAGGCTGCGTGGCGACATCGGCCCGGATCAGCCCTGGCTGGCGATCTTGCGCACTTCGGCGGCGAGCATATAGCCGCCGCCCCATACGGTCTGGATCAATTGCGGATTGCGGCTGTCCACCTCGATCTTGCGCCGCAACCGGCTGATCTGGTTGTCCACCGCGCGATCGAACAAGTGCGCCTCGCGCCCCTGCACCATGTCGAGCAGGCGATCGCGATCGAGCACCTGGCGCGGGTGATCGAGAAACGCCATCAGCAGCCGGAATTCCGCCGACGAAATCGCCACCACCGCGCCGGCCGAATCGAGCAGCCGCCGCTTGAGCGGATCAAGCCGCCAGCCTTCGAATTCATAGATCACGCTCTGCGCCCGTTCGGGCGCGGCGCGCCCGGCGCGACGCAGCACGCTGCGGATGCGCGCCACCAGCTCGCGCGGATCGAACGGTTTGACGACATAATCGTCGCCGCCGATTTCCAGCCCGACAATGCGATCGGTCGCCTCGCCCCGCGCGGTCAGAAACACCACCGGCACGCGCTTGGTTTCGGCCAGATGCCGGCCCAGCGACAGCCCGTCCTCGCCCGGCATCATGATATCCAGCAGCACCAGATCGACATGGCTGGCCGCCAGATGCGCACGCGCCTCTGCCGCGCTGGCCGCCTCGGTTACCGCAAACCCCTGCCGACGCAGATAATCGCCGAGCGGTTCGCGCAAGGCCGCTTCATCATCAACCAGCAGGATGGCGGTGGCCATGGTCGTCATGTCCGCCGTCATAGCCGATTGGCGGCCAGGTTCCAGCACGGTTGTCACTGCGCAGCCGGGGGCGGCGGCGGTGGCGGCGGAGCATCGGGCATGCCGCGATCGCGGCGCCAACCGCCACCGCGATGGTCATCATGGCGCCATGCCTGCCGCGCCGCGCGCAGTTCGTCGCGGCTCAAGCTGCCATCATGATTGCTGTCGATCCGGTCAAACCCGGCCTTGACCGCCGCGTCAAACGCCGCGCGGGTCATCACCCCGTCCTTGCGCGCCTCGTGCAGCGCCGGCAGGATGATCGCCATCGCCACGCGGCCACCCGGCCGGTGCGGCCAGGCCTCGGGAGCCGGCGGCGGGGGTGGCGGCGGCGGCGGCGCGCCTGCACCATCGCGCTGCCAGCCACGCCCGTGTTCGCGCGCATGCATCGCTGCCAGAAATTCGTCCTTGCTGATCACCCCGTCGTGGTTGGTGTCCCACTTGTCGAAATGGACCAGCAGCCGCGCATCATGATCGGCCTGGTCGATCCGCCCGTCATGGTTGGCATCCATGCGGTCCCACAGCGCGTCGGCGGCGGCCTTGACATCGGCAAAGCTTACCGCCGGAGCGGCCGGCGCCGGGGCCGCCAGCGCAAACGAACCGGTGGTCAGCGAAACGGCGGCAAGGCCGGACAACAGCGTTGAAATCTTCATGGCGTACCTCTGGCCTGGTCCCCGGCGAAGGCCGGCGAACAACACAGGAAAGCCGCAAGACGGCCCCGGGCGTGGAGAGGGGGGGTGCCGGCCCGGGTGTTGCAAGGGGGGCTGATCTGCAACCGCCTCACGACTTTCCATGCCCGCTGCAATACGCCGCGATTGTCGCCCAACTATGCCGGATCACCCGCCAATTTGTCGCAGTGTGTCGCTGCCGTTACCCGGCCATCGTAAAGGCGTTCAACTTGTTGCCATCGGGATCGCGAAAATAGGCGGCATAGAATCCGCCCTCGCCGCGCGGCCCCGGCGCGCCTTCGTCGCTGCCGCCATGCGCCAGCGCAATCGCGTAAATCCGGTCGACTTGCGCGGCATCGGCGGCGTCAAACGCCACCATCACCCCATTGCCCACCGTCGCCGGCTCGCCGTCAAACGGCAGCGTCACCCCGATCCCGGCGCCGCCACCGGGCACCCCCCAGGCAATCGCCCGATCGGTTTCAAACATCCGCGGCGTCTGCAATTCCGCCGCGATGGCATCATAAAACACCGCCGCCCGCGCCAGATCACGCGTCCCCACCGTTACATAGCCGATCATCGCACCGTCTCCCCATTGCCGAGTCGCAACTGGGAACATACAGTGAACACGATCGCCTTACAACGGTGCCGTCTGCGCCTCCAGCCAGGCCAGATCATCCCCGCTCAACAGCGGCCGCAGGATCGCGCGCGTATCGGCGTGATAGGCATCGAGCCACGCGCGTTCACCGGCATCGAGCAGCTCCAGATCAATCAGCCGCCGGTCAATCGGCACATGCGTCAGCGTGGCAAAGCCCAGATACTCGCCCTCGGCCCCGTCAATCGCGCGCGGTTCGACCAGCACGAGGTTTTCAATGCGGATGCCGAACGCCCCCGGCCGGTAATAGCCCGGCTCGTTCGACAGGATCATCCCCGCCAGCAAAGGCTGCCCGGTGCCCGGCTGGCCGCCCTGCGCCTTGGCGATCCGCTGCGGCCCTTCGTGGACCGAAAGGTAACTGCCCACGCCGTGCCCGGTGCCATGCGCATAATCGCAGCCCGCCGCCCACAGAAACTGCCGCGCCAGAATATCGAGCTGCCCGCCCACCGTACCGGCCGGAAACACCGCCCGCGCCAATGCGATGTGCCCTTTGAGCACGCGGGTAAACCGGTCGCACACCTCGGCCGGCGGCGCCCCCGGGCCGATCCACACGGTACGGGTAATATCGGTGGTGCCGTCGCGATACTGTCCGCCCGAATCGACCAGAAACACGCTGTTCGGCTCGATCACCAGGTTGGTGCTCTCGTCCGCCTTGTAATGCATCTTCGCGCCGTTCGGCCCGGCCCCGGCAATCGTGTCAAACGACAGGTCCATCAGCGCATTGCTCGCGCGCCGTTCGCCTTCCAGCCGCGCCGCCGCCGACAGTTCGCTCTGCGTGCCCTCGGGCCCGACCCGTTCGAGCCAGCGCAAAAACCGCACCACCGCCGCCCCGTCGCGCGCCTGCGCCGCGCGGTGCCCGGCAATTTCCACCGGGTTCTTCACCGCCTTGGGCACCACCACCGGATCGATCAGCGCCACGGTCTGCGCCCCGGCACCTTCGAGCGCCTGGAAAATCGCCGCCACGCTGCGTTCGGGATCAACCGCGACGCGCTTGCCGCCCAGCCCGGCCAGCGCAGCCACGAATTCGCCGCGCGGATGCAGCCGCACCCCCTCGCCCAGATGCGCCACCAGCTCGGGCCCGACTTTGGCCGGATCGATGAACAAGTCCGCACCACCATCGGCATGGACCAGCGCAAAGGCCAGCGCCACCGGGGTGCAGGCGACATCGCTGCCGCGCAGATTGAACAGCCACGCCACCGAATCGAGCGAGGCGATCACCACCGCATCGCAGCTCTGTTCGCCCAGCCAGCGCGCCACCGCCGCCTGCTTGGCGTGATGGTCCTGCCCGGCGTGTTCGACCGCCTGCGGCACCGCCGGTGCGTCCGACGGCGCCGGCTGATCGGCCCATACCGCATCCACCGGATTGCTGGTCACCGCCACCAGCCGCACCCCGCGCCCGGCCAGCGCCCGCGCCGTGCTGTCCACCCATTGCCGCGTGTGCAGCCAGGGATCATAGCCGATCACCGCGCCCTCGGCGGCATGTTGCGCCAGCCACCCCGCCGGAGAACTCGCCGGCACCGTCTCGTACCCGTAAAACCGCGCATCGACCTGATCGCGCACTTGCAGCACATAGCGCCCGTCAACAAACATCGCCGCAGAATCGTGCAGCACCACCGCGCTCCCGGCCGATCCGGCAAACCCGGTGAGCCATTCCAGCCGCCGCGCATAGGCGCCGACATATTCGCTCATGTGTTCATCGCAGATCGGAACGACAAACCCGCCCAATCCTTGCGCTTTCATCTCGGTGCGCAGCGCGGCGAGGCGGGCTTCGTGGGTGTGCATCAGCATAGATCGATGTCCATTGGTGTCATCTGCCCCGACTTGCCGGGACCGTGCCGGCATCATAGAGCGTCTCCATGGCCAAGACCACCCCACCTGCCGCTCCGCCGATTGCCGATCGCCGCCCCGTCTCCACCACCTGGCACGGCGTCACGCTGACCGATGACTATGCCTGGCTGCGCGATCCGGCCTATCCCGAAGTGACCGACCCCGAGGTGCTCGCCTATCTCGAGGCGGAAAACGCCTGGTTTGCGCATACCATGGCCCCGCACCAGCCGCTGATCGACACGCTGTTTTCCGAAATGCGCGGCCGCATCAAAGAGGCCGATCGCTCGGTCCCCCAAAAAGACGGCGATTATCTCTACTGGATCGAATTTGCCGAAGGCGCCGAATACAAGACCTGGTGGCGCCGCCCGGTCGGCACCCCCGACGATGGCTCGGCCGCCGAACTGATCCTCGATGAAGCGGTGCTCGCCGCCGGGCTCGACTATTTCAAATTGGGCGCGCTGTCGGTGTCCAACGATGGCCGCCTGCTCGCCTGGGCGGCCGATACCGACGGCTCGGAACGCTTCACCGCGCGGATCAAGGACATCGCCAGCGGCACGCTGCTGCCCGACGAGATCCCCGATACGCTGTCGGCGCTGATCTGGTCGGCTGATGACCGCGCGCTGGTCTATGCCCGGGTCAATGACCAGTGGCGCACCGATACCGTGCTGCTGCACCGGCTGGGCAGCGCCGTCGCCGATGATCAGGTGCTCTATCACGAAGCCGACGAAGGCTTTCGCGTCGGCATCGGGCTGACCGCCAATGACCGCTGGCTGGTGATTTCGACCGGCGATCACGAAACCGGTGAAGCCCGGCTGATCCCCGCCGCTGACCCGGCCGCGCCCGCGCTGCTGGTGCGCCCGCGCCAGACCGGGGTGGAATACGATGTCGATGTCTATGATCGCGGCGATGGCAGCGAACCGCTGCTCTATATCCACACCAACGACAGCCACGAAAATTTCCGCCTCGCCACCGCGCCGCTGTCCGCGCCCGACCGGTGGACCACGCTGATCGAAGGAAGTGACGATTTCTATCTGACCGGGTTCGAACTGTTCCGCGATTTCTACGTCGTCGAAGGCCGCGTGCGCGGATTGGACCGGATCGAAGTGCGCTATTACGACGACCCGGCGCGGATCGAACCGATCGAATTTCCCGAAGCCAGCTACGACGCCGGCCTTGCCGACAATCCCGAATGGGCGACCGACCGGCTGCGGCTCAGCTATGAATCGATGGTCAGCCCGACCACGGTGTTCGACTATCACGTCGCCGAGCGCCGCTTCGAAACGCTCAAAGTGCAGGACATCCCGTCGGGCTATGACCCCGCGCTCTATGCCACGCAGCGGCTGGAGATCACCGCGCGCGACGGCACGCTGGTGCCGGTCTCGATCATGGCCCGGCGCGAGGTGCTCGATGGCAGCGCCGGCCCCGCACCGCTCTATCTCTACGGCTATGGCGCCTATGGCATTGCCGAAGCGCCGGGCTTTTCAACCACCCGGCTCAGCCTGGTCGATCGCGGCATGATCTTTGCCATCGCGCATATCCGCGGCGGCGATGATCTCGGCCGCGCCTGGTACAAGGCGGGCAAGCTGGCGCAGCGGTGCAATACGTTCACCGATTTTGTCGATGTCGCGCGCGGGCTGATCGAGCGCGGGCTGACCAGCGCCGGGCGCATCGCCATCTGCGGCGGATCGGCCGGCGGCGAACTGATGGGCGCGGTGATCAATTCCGATCCCGCGCTGTGGGGCGCGGTGGTCGCGCATGTGCCGTTTGTCGACGTGCTCAACACCATGCTCGATGCCAGCCTGCCGCTGACCCCCGGCGAATGGCCCGAATGGGGCAACCCGATCGAAGACCCCGCCGCCTTCCACCTGATCCGCTCCTATTCGCCCTATGATCAGGTGCAGGCGCAGGCCTATCCGCCGCTGATGGTCACCGCCGGGCTCAACGATCCGCGCGTGACCTATTGGGAACCGGCCAAATGGGTCGCCCGGCTGCGCGCGCTGCGCACCAACGATGCCGCGCTGGTGTTCAAGACCAACATGGGCGCCGGCCACGGCGGCAAATCGGGGCGCTTTGTCGCCTATCGCGAGGTGGCCGAAGAATTCGCCTTCATCCTCGCGCAACTGGGGCTGGCCGGTGGCCAATAGCCACAGCATGATGTTTGTCGTCGGGCCTGATGACATCGACGAGCTCGGCCATGTCAACAATGCGGTCTGGGTGCGCTGGATGGAACGCATCGCCGTCGCCCACTGGCAGGCCGATGCCGATCCGGCGCACCGCGATGCCTATGTCTGGGTCGTCACGCGCCACGAAATCGACTATCGCGGCAATGTCGGCAGCGGCGCGCAGATCACCGCGCGCACCCATATCCCCGCCGCACCGACCGGCGCGCGGTTCGACCGCTGCACCGAATTTCATGATCACACCGGCCGCCTGCTGGTCCAGGCGCGCACCACCTGGGCGCTGATCGACCGCGCCAGCGGCCGGCTCGCACGCGTCACCCCCGCAATCGCCGCGCCGTTCCTAGACTAGTCCCGCCGGAGCTTCACCCTCATCGGGGCGTGGCCGCTTCTTGCGCGGCGGGGGCGAACTGTCGCGCAACACCAATTGGCAGCCCGGCTCGTCGAGCCCGTATTGTTCGCGCAATTCCTGCTTGAACGCCTCGATCGCCGCCTCGTCGGGCAAATGGCGCACCGGAAACCGCCGCACCACCAGATCCCCGACCATGTCGATCAGCGTCAAGGTGCGACCATTGGTCAATTCGGCCAGCCGCGACACGTCGAGCCCGTCGGCGAGGTTCCAGTTTTCGCGATCCCAGCTGACGATGGCGCGGTCGCAATACCGGCAGGTGCTGGTCAGCGAGCCATCGGTTTCGCGGTGACGCTCGCGTTCCGGGCGGTGCACCCGGGTAAACCAGCACTGGGTCAAAGCGCGCATAGAGTGCTGTTTCCTTGCCATCCGGTGATCGGCGGGAACCCGTGGATTCGGGATGGAGGAAACACGGCCCGCCGATCAATGGCTTAGAACGACCGGATCAGCCAGGCGTTAAGCGTCCGCGCGCGGCCCTCAGACACCGCACCAACCAGTCATGGCATCGCAGACCGGCAATTAACCCGTTCGCATCTGGGTCGGTTACACAGCCCGACAGCGATCCGCCGCGTTCAAATATGCATCTGATTTATATGTATAAAATACGACCCATCGCAGTTCCCTCCATTTACCTTGCGGCCCATTGGCTTCCTAACCCTCAGGGTTATATAATTACTATATCTACGGTATATTTCTAAAATCGAGAGCTGAGATAATGACCGAACTTTCCGCTCCTTCGATCATAAGCGGCATATTTCCTGCCAAGAAGGCCAACATGAACCGAACCCTCAACATTCACAGGCGGCTATCTTCGCATGTTATGAAATATAAATTTCAGATCAAACCGGATCTGAATCGACGCCTTTCGGTAAGGTATATTTCAACCAACGATCAGGATAAACCAGATAGAGATAAATATATTCATTCTATTTTTGACACGGTGAGCCAACGCACCTTTGCCGATGATGAAACCTTCCTGCTGTCGCGCGCCTCGGCAGACTACGATGTTCTACTGATCGGCGGCAGCGACCCCGTGCGGATGGGCCGCTTCATCCGAGCCAATCGCGCCCTGCTCAACGGCATCGCGCTCATCGCGGTCGTCACCGGTTCAACCCCGGCGCGGCGGGCACGGTTGCTCAATGTCGGATTCGACGATGTGCTCGACATCGTCAGAACCCCCGAGTCAGAAGCCCGCGCGCGGATCAACGCGATCGTGAACAATTATGCCAGCGCGCGCCACGCCCACAGCACGGCCGAACAGATGGCGAGTGCGCTGGAACCGATCTGCAACCCGAACAACCTGGCCCCGCGCGAATTCGCGCTGCTGTGGATCATGGCCGAAAACCAGGGCAAGGCCATACCGGTCGCGCAAATGGCGCGCCAACTCGACCATCACGATCCGGCCCAGTTCCGCCGCTCGATCAAGGTCACCATGTCCAACTTGCGCCGCAAATTGCTGCCCGACTGGAGCATCCGCTCGGATCTGCACGGCGGCTACGGCCTTTATCGCAGCGATCCCGACACTTGATAAGCGCATCGCAACGCACAATCAGCCTCGCAGCGTGATGCGTCCTACCCCGCGCTTTCGATCCTAACGGCAATCGCCGCTTCCAGCCACATCCAGCTTTGACACAAGGCACGCTGCGGTAACCAACTGCTCTGGCTGACCGGCGCCAATCGGTTGCCGGCTCCATAACCATGGCCCAGTCCCCGCATTACGCAGCTTTGCGGCCCACCCAATTCCCGAACAAAATCTCTATTTACCATAGCCTTGGCACAGCCGGCAGGCAGCAAAGGCTGATCCCCAAACCGCGCGGGCGCTGACCGATGCAGCGCGATGACCATGGCATTCAGGCTCCATGGCGCCGGCAATAACGCACCAAATGCCATAGCGGTTTTCACTGATAACGAAACGGCAATTCTCTGCAAAATTATGATTTTAAATGGTTTTTGCATTTACAACCAGATTGGAAATTTACGCGCCATCAAAATGAAAATTTACTTTCTTCGGAGTAAAAAGGCACCGGGATTGAGACGACAGTCACGATCTAAAAATAATCGCTATTGATTAAAAAAACAAACCGGGCCCTACCATATCCAAGGTAAATTAAATGATTTTAGATTCAGTTATGAAATTTTCGATGAGTTATGGAGTAGAAAATCATTTAATTTCCTACAGCGATAACAATAAAATTTCATTCTTGACCCGAAACCTTTCTTCAAATGATATTTATACCAAAGAGCGCACTGCTTACATCGAAAGCATATTTGAAAATGTCTCGCATCGAAATTTCTTCGATGAAGAAACCTATTCCGTATCGCGTGCCTGGGGCGATTACGAAGTCTTGCTGCTCAGCGGCAATGACCCGTTGCGCATGGGCCGCTATCTGCGTGCAAACCGGTTTCTGATCAATTCGATCGCCAAAATCGCAGTATTGCATGGTTCTACGCCGCCGCGCCGGGCGCGATTGTTCAATGCCGGATTCGACGAGGTGCTCGACAGCGCAAAGATGCCGGCCGAAGAAGCCATCGCCCGGATCAAGGCGGTCGTGCTGCGCTATGAAGTGCAGCGGCAGACCCGCCAGACCAAGATTGCGCGCGACGCCAGCATCGCCACCTTTTGCAATCCGTTCGACCTGACGCCGCGCGAACAGGCGCTGCTGTGGGCGCTGGCACACAATGCCGGCCAAGCGATCTCTGTCAGCCAGATCGCCAAGCTGATCGATGCCGAAGACCCGCTCAAATTGAAACGATCGATCAAAGTCAGCATATCCAATCTGCGGCGCAAACTGTTCGACGGCTATGTGATCGAATCCGACTATCAGGGTGGTTATGGCCTCTATGCCAGCACCGATCTGGCAATCCCCGGCTGATCATCCGATGCCCGCATTGACCAGCTTTGCCCGGACCGTCGGTTGCGGCTTCCTTGGCTTGCATTGGCCAGATCGTCGGCCAATCTGGGATGGCGACAGCTTTGTCGCCGGTTGCCGCGTCTGCCAACGCGATCTGCGCCGCCAGGCCCCCGGCCTGTGGCGCACCCTGCCCGATCGCCGTCATCCCGCCTGGCGCGATTTGCCGCCCGATGCGCAGTTGCAGCCCGCTGCGCGACCCGATGCCAACTTTGCCCTTGCCGCAGCCTACCTGCTGGACGCGCTGGCGGTGCTCGACGGGCTTGCCGACAGTTTCGGTCCGGCCCATCCACAATCCCGTCAGGTTTTCGCCGCTGCCGCCTATACGCAAACCGCGCTTGACGCCTTGACCCGGCAACCAACCAGCCAACCGGGTCAGGATCATGCACCAGACTGTTGTGCTATCGACGGTTAGATCATCGCGCTCTTGGCCATGGCGCAGATGCCGTCAGTGCGCCCAATGCCGGCACAGTCCAACTGTCCGATCCAAAGCAGCCGAGATCACCCATCCAGCCGGTTGGCCCGCGCGATCCGCCCCAGCACTGCCGCGCTCGGCTTGGGCGTGCGGGCAAAACTGACCGGATCGACACTGGCCAGCCCATAGTGAACGCGATAGCCAAAGATCCATTCGAAATTGTCGAGCAGCGACCAGTGGAAATAGCCGCCCACCGGCACGCCGTCATCGATCGCCGCCTTCAATCCGCGCAGCGCGGCGGGGATATAGGCAGCGCGGATCGCATCATCATCGACCGCGACGCCGTTTTCGGTAACCACGATCGGGCACCCGGTGGCGGCATGGGCATAGCGCACGCTGCCGCCCAGCGAGGCTGGGTAGACTTCGGCACCTGCCACCCCGCGCACCGCATCGGCGGGCACCGGCACGCGGCCATGATCGTCCCACTGCATGCGTTCGTAATTCTGCACACCCAGGAAATCATCGCCGCGCACCGCATCGAGCCACGGGCCATAGAGCGCCTCGCGCATCGCATCGCGGATCGAATGCGCGCCGACCGCCTGATCATCAAACATCGACAGGCTCAGCCCGACCGGCAGATCGGGGCGGACCGCCTTGATCGCCGCGCGCGCCGCGCGGTGTCCGGCGATCAGGTTGCGCGTGGTCAGCGCGATATCGTCGATTTCGATCGCATTGCCCGCCGCAAACCGCGCCGCCCCGGTCTGGCGCGCAGCGGCGGCCAGCATCGCGTGCTGCCCGGCAATCGCCTGCGGCGGCAGCACCACCTTGAGCACGTTCATGATATTGGGTTCGTTCAGCGTCAGCGCATGGCTGATCCCGCCGGCCAGCACCCGGGCGGCACGCTCGCAAAACCGCGCAAAGCGCGCCGGCGCCGCCGGATGCGCCCACCCGCCCTCGCGGGCAAACCAGATCGGCGTGGTATAGTGATTGAACGTTACCACCGGCGCCAACCCGCGTTCGTGGCAACCCTCGATGATCGCGCGGTAATGGTCGAGCATGGCGCGGCTGAACTGCCCTTCGACCGGTTCGATCCGCGGCCATTCCAGACTGAAGCGATAGGCATTGAGCCCGATCGCCCGCGCCAGATCGAGATCGGCCCGCCACAGTTCAAACGAATTGCACGCATCGGCAGAGGGCTGCGCATAGATCGTCGGCTGCACGTTTTCGAGCACCCAACTGTCGGCGTTGGTATTGTTGCCCTCGATCTGGTGCCCGGCAGTCGCCGCGCCCCACAAAAACCCCTTGGGAAAGGCGGGATCGGCCGCACGCGCCACGCCTGCCCCCAGCAACGGGCCGGCAGCCAGCGCGCCCAGCACCTGACGACGGTCAATCATCCCAGATCCTCGATAAAATCGGCAATCGCCTGTTCCAGCCGGGTGTCGCCGGTGCCCAGATGCATCGCCATGGTGTAATGGTTGTGCCCGGGCAGGATCATCGCCCGCCCCAGCGTGCCGTGCTGCGCCAGCCGATCCGCGATCAGCCCGACAAATTCGGCCTGAAACCGCGCCGGATCGTGTTCGGCACAAGCGATCAGCAGCGGCAGCCGCGTCGCCGCCACCGCCTCGCCCGGCGCGCGCGCAGCATACAATTCGGGCGCCCCGTAATAGGCCTGATCACGCGGATCGAGCGGGGTATGGCCATAGAGCCCCGACAACAGCACCGCCCCGGCAATCGGCGGCGCCGGATCAGCGCGCAGCATCCCGGCGACATGCACCGCGCCCGCCGAAGTGCCCATCGCCACGATCCGCGCCGGATCGCCGCCATACCCTGCAACATGCGCGCGCAGCCAGGTAATCGCGCCAGCCACATCCTCGCTGCCCGCCGGCCATGGATGATCGGGCGCCAGCCGATAATTGATCACCGCGCCGATCCACCCGCGCCGCGCCGCCATCCACCCGACCGCCGCATTGGCCCAACTGTCCGCCCCGCCCTTGTCGCCCTGGACAAACCCGCCGCCATGGACAAACAGCAGCACCGGGCGAGGCGCCCCGCCGCGATCGCCATACAAGTCCAGGCGCTGGCGCGGATGATCGCCATAGACACAGTCGGCTGCCAGCGGCGCCATCGCGCCCCTGCGCTGTTCGGCATCAAACAGCGCCCGGCATTGCGCCAGCGTATCAGGCCCAAGCTGGCTGCCGATCGCCGCGATCGCGCGCCGGATCATCGCATCCTGCCCGGCCATCAGCGCGGTCCTTCCTGATCGTGGTTCATGCCCGTGATCCGCTCAAAGCAAAGGTGCCGGGCACAAGGCCCGGCACCACTTGATCAGAACTTGCCGTCCAGCGACAGCCCGACCTGGCGGAACCCGTTGGGGCCATACATCGCCCCGATGTTCGCCGCGCCGCTATAGGGAAAGCTGCTCTGCATCAGGATCGGTTCGTGGACATTGCCCAGGTTGCGCGCAAACACCGCCACGGTCAGCCGGTCATTGACCAGATGCATGCCGATGCGCCCGCCAACGGTCCAGTGCGCGCCAAACGTGCTCTGCGTGATCGAGGTCTGTTCATAGCTGACCCGCGATTTCCAGATCGTGTCGGCGGCGATGAACGCGCTCGCCGTATCGCTTACGCGCGTGGTATATTCGCCCGACAGGGTAAACTTGTATTCGGGCGCAAACGCCAGTTGGTGCCCGCCCAGGTTCGAACTGTCCGAACCGAGGAACCCGTCGGGATACGTCGCCTTGGCCCAGATGAACCCGGTGTTGAGCGACAGCTCGCGGGTCACTTTGCCAAACAGGTTGATCTCGGCACCGCGCGATTTCACCCCGTCGATATTGCCCTGCACGCACGACAGCGTTCCGGCCAGCGCGCCGCTGGCGATCACGCTGCAGCTTTGCGCCTGGAAATTCTGCACGTTCTGGTAGAACACGTCGGCATCGAGCACCCAGCCACCCAGCAGCGTGCTCTTCATCCCCAATTCGTACGAAGTCGGGATTTCCGGCAGGATCGGATAGGGCGCCGCGCCCGAAGGCTGCGAAATCTGCCCGCCCTTGAACCCGCGCGACACCGTGGCATAGGCCATCGTGCGCGGCGCCACGTCCATCTGCGCGCCCACTTTCCACGAAAACTTGCCGACATCGAGCGCGGTAAAGCTGTTGGTCGATCCCGGAATGGCATCGGCAAAGGTCGCCAGATGCAGATCGTCCTGCGTATAGCGCCCGCCCGCGATCAGCCGCAGCGCATCGGTCGCATGCACGGTCACCTGGCCAAACACCGCCGCCGAGGTATCGGTCACCCGATAGCCGCCGGTGCCGCCCTGCGCGACCGGGATGTAGACCGGCGGGGCGGGATGGATCAGCACCGCCAGCGTTTCGGGGGCGATGTTCTGAATCTGGCTCGAAACGAACAGGCCGCCGGTATATTCCACCGTCTGCTTGACCGAATTGCTGATGCGCAGCTCTTCGCTGACCAGATCAACCGAATGATCGACCGGCCCGTTGTTGACGATCAGTTCGAGCGGATCGCCCCGGAACACGCTGCTCGCCGCGCCAAAGCCATCTTCCAGACTGTGGCGCCACGCGCTGATCGACGTCAGCGTGAAGGTCGGCGTCTTGTAATCGACCTGCAGCGACACCCCGCCGTTGTAGGTACGATCGGTAAAGCCGTTGGCCAGGCAGTAATCGCGGTTGCCCACGCCGGCGGTCACCCCGCAACTGGCCAGATTGGCGGTCACGTTGTCGGGGATCGGAAACGGCGTCGGCAGCGGCAGCAGCCCCGCGCCGCTGGTCGCGACAAATGTGAAAAAGTCGCCGCCATTGGTGATCCGCGCTTTGCCGTAATCGCCGATCAGGTTGATGCTGACATCGCTCGACGGTTCCCAGCGCAGATGCGCGCGCATGCCGACCGAGTCGTTGGCATCGTACTGATGCGTCGTCACGTCATAATCGGGCCCCTGGCGCGTGTTGACAAAGCCCGACACGCGCAGCGCGGCATTGGCCGCCAGCGGCAGGTTGAGCACACCCTGCACCACCTGGTTGCCATATTCCGACCCGGCCTTGCCAGCTTCCGACAGTTCGGTGCGCAGGCGCAGGCTGGTGGTATCGAATTCGGGGCGGTTGGTGGTGATGTTGATCACCCCGGACGAAGTGGTCAGCCCGAACAGCGTGCCTTGCGGCCCCTTCAGCACTTCGACGCGCGCGACATCGAACAAGTTGGCGATATTGGCATTGCCCTGGCTGACCTGATCAACCACGATCCCCACCGACGGCACCGCGCCGGCCGAAAAGGTCTGCGTGCCGATACCACGAATGGCGCCGCCGCCGCCGGTGTTCTGCCCGGGCGCATTGTTGATTTCGAGGCTCGGCGCAATCCGGCTGAGATCGCCCACGGTATCGATCTGTTCGCGTTCGAGCTGCGCGCTGTCGGCGACGGTGATCGAAATCGGCACTTCGGTCACTTTTTCGGCGCGGCGCTGCGCGGTCACGATGATTTCACCCGGCGCGGTGTCGGCGGCGGCGGTGGTGGCCGGTGCCGCATCGGCGGCAAAGGCAGGCACGGTGCAGGCGGCGATGGCAAGCGCAGCACTGCCGGTCATCAGGCGCAAGGTGGTGTTCATCGGTCTTCTCCCTTAATGGGGGCGCTTGGGCGCCCCCGATTGTGGTTGGTCGGTCGGCTCAGGTAATTTCGGCGATCACCGGATTGGTCAGCGTGCCGATCACGCCGATCGAAACGGTGACAGTGTCGCCGGGGTGGAGGTAAAGCGGGGGTTCGCGCTTGTCGCCGACCCCGCCGGGGGTGCCGGTGGCGATCACGTCGCCCACCGCCAGTTCGGTAAAAGTCGAACAATAGGCAATGATCGCCGGCACATCCCAGATCAGGTCGCTGATCGGCTGATCCTGCACCAGTTGGCCGTTGACGCGCGTCTGCACGCGCTGGCTGGCCAGATCGGCCACTTCATCGGGGGTCACCAGCGCCGGGCCAAACCCGCCGGTGCCGGGCCAGGTCTTGCCGGGGGTGAACTGGATATTGTGCCGCTGCCAATCGCGGATCGAGCCATCCTGAAACGGCGCATAGCCGGCGACATGATCCCAGGCATCGGCCGGTTTGATCCGCCGGCCCGGCTTGCCGATCACCAGCGCCAGTTCGCCTTCATAATCGAACCGGGTGGTTTCGGGCGGGTGAACCAGCGCCGCGCCATCGGCCACCAGCGAATCCGCCCAGCGGTGAAAGATCGCCGGATGGCCCTTCTGTTCGCGCCCGGTTTCAGCGACGTGGCTGGCATAGTTCAGCCCGACGCACAGGATCTTGCCCGGATTGGGGATCACCGGCAGCAGCGTGACGGCGGCGCGCGCCAGTTGCGGCCCGCTCAGCGCGGCGCTGTCCAGCCTGGCGACCAGCGCTGCTTTCAAATCGGGCGCATGATCGCCCAGATCGATAACCGTATCACCATCGAGCCGCCCCCACGAGGGCGTGCCATCGGCGCGAAGGAATGAAATCAGGCGCATCGGTTCAACCTTTCGAATTGGATGGAACGGGCGTCGTGGCCCATTCGCGGCGAAAGCGGAAGGCCTGTTCGGCCACGCGCAGTCCGTCAAAATCCTTGTCCGACACGCCCCACTGGTCGATCCGCCCTTCGGGCCAGGTCCAGTCGTCGGGCGCCCCGGCGGCGTAGTCATCGGCCACCCGTTCCACCGCGGTCGAATATTCGATCACCGGGCCAAACGGCGCGATGTAATAGGCATAGACATTGTCGCCCGGTCCGTGCCGCCCGGGCCCCCAGGCCGGGGCAAACCCGTGATCGCGCATCGCCCCGATCCCGCGCATCACCGCATCGAGATCGTCCATTTCAAACGCGATATGGTTCAGGCTGGCAAACCCGGCGCGCGCAAACGCGGTCGAATGGTGCGCCGTGTTGCAGCGGACAAACACCATGCCGCGCGTGCGGTCGGACACGGTAAAGTCCAGCACGCGTTCGACGAGGTCCGCGCTGGCCTCTGCATCGGCGGAATTGAACACCACATGCGTCAGCTTGACCGGCATGACCCGCTTGCTCGCGCGGCTGTGCCCGGCAATCGGCGCCACCGTCCGGCTATCCGCCAGAAAGCGCAGGATCTCGCCCTCGGCCAGCTCAACCAGCACCCCCTCGCCGCCGCCGGGATCATCCGAGGTACACGGCGCATGGTTCAGCCCGGCCGCCTGCGCCGCCACGGCAATCGCCGCAATCCGTTCGCGCGATGCGGTAAACGTGGTCGATACGACAAACCGCTCGGCGCTCTCGCGCAGCGCAACCAGATAGGGATCGCTGCCGCTGCCGCGCAGATACCAGGTATCGCCGTGCTGCCCGGCATCGGCGCAGCCCCACACATCGATCATCCAGCGATGCGCCGCCGCCGCCTCGGGCAGCGCGAGTTCAATGCTGCGCAAGCCGATCATGCCGCTGCCTCCAATCCGGCGGCGGTAATCCCGGCCAGCGCCGCCACGGCATCGGCCGGCCCGGCATCGCCCGACACGCCAACCGCGCCGATCACTTGTCCCGCGCCATCGCGCACCAGCACCCCGCCCGGCGACAGCGCCAATTGCCCATCCAGCACCCCCGACAGGCTGGCAAAAAACACCGGATTACCTGCCGCCCGCTGCGCCAGCACGGCGGTATCATCGCCCAGCGCCAGCGCGCCGTGCGCCTTGGCCCGGGCAATGTCGAAGCGGCCAAAACTGGCGCCCTGTTCGCGTTCAAACGCCACCGGATGCCCCCCGGCATCGAGCACGATCACCGCAATCGGCCGCAACTGCGCTTCGCGCGCCTGCGCCAGCGCCCCGGCGATGATCGCGCGGGCCTGATCAATCGTCATCATGCGGGCACCCGTTCCACCTGATCCACCCCCAGCATCGCCGCCCGTGCGGCCAGCAATTGTGCCGGAGCCCCGGTGCCGAACACATAGTGATCGGGCCGCACCATCACCGCCGCCGCGCCGCGATCGTCCAGCCACCCCGCCAGCGCGCCGCCATCGGCCAGCGTGGCAATGTCGATCGTCCGCACCCCCGCCACCGGCGCGCCCGCCCCCCGCGCAAACAGCCGCCATCCCGGCCCGGTATGATCATCAAGCAGCCGCCCGTCATCGAGCCGGGGCTGCACAAAGCGTTCCCCCGCCCCGGCGCTGCCCGCCACGATCAGCCCGGCGCCAATCGCCGGCACCAGATCGGTCGCGGTCTGCGGCGGGCCGCTCTGCGCCGCCGCGCGCGCGACCATCTCGGCATCGCGCGCCGCCGCCCGCGCCGGGTCCAGCTCGCAGATATAGCGCCCTGCCGCGATCGCCGCGCCGATCACCCCGCGCACCTGGTCCTCGCGTTCGGCCTGATAGCTGTCGACAATCGCCGGGTCGGCGCCATCGTTGACGATCGCCGCCATTTTCCACGCCAGATTGGCAACATCGCGCAACCCGTGGCACATCCCCTGGCCAAAAAACGGCGGGGTCTGGTGCGCGGCATCGCCGGCCAGAAACACCGCGCCCTGCTGCCAGCGCTCGGCAATCAACCCGTGAAAGCGATAAGTCGCCGAGCGGATGATGCGATGCGGCACTGCGCCGATCCACGGCCGCACCAGTTCGGCCACCCGCGCCGGTTCGGCCATCGCCGCATCGTCTTCGCCGGGCAGCAGCATCAGTTCCCAGCGGCGGTGATTGCCGCGCCCAGGCACCAGCGTGGCCGGCCGCGCCGGATCGCACAACATGACTGACAACCGTTGCAGATCGGCCTCTGCCGGCACCCCGCTGATCGCCGGAAAGGCCACCGGCCCGTCGACTTCGGCATCGACCACCAGCCACGGCTCTTCAAACCCCAGATCATCGAGCGCAATCCCCAGCGCCTTGCGCACCGGGCTGCGCGATCCGTCGCAGGCAATCACCCAGCGCGCCCGCACCGCGCGCGGGGCACCATGATGGTCATAGCTCACGCAAACCCCCGCCGCGCTCTGGTCGAGCGCGGTAAACCGCGCGCCCAATCGCAGCGAGACATGCGGCATGGCGGCAAACCCGGCACGCAGATGCGCTTCAAGCTCGGGCTGATAGAAAAACCAGTCGTTCGACCAGCCGAACGGCCGCGCCAGCCCGACCGTGCCCATATAGCGGATCGCCTGCCCCGCCGCGCCGACATGCAGATGCCCGTCGGTATCGACCATGTCGGGCAATACGCGATCGATCACCCCGGCCGACTGGAACAGCCGCATCATTTCATGATCGAGATGCACCGCGCGCGGCAGCGGATAATGCTCCAGCTCGGCCTCGAGCACCACCACGCGCAAGCCGCTGCGCCCCAACAGGCACGTCGCCAGCGCGCCGACCGGGCCGCAGCCGACAATCGCAACGTCAAATTCGGGCATGGCCGGCACTGCCATCATCGCTCCTTTACGCCGCCACCGGCAGGGCAAGTTTGTGCAAGCGCCCGTCGAGCATGATCGCGCTCAGCCGGTTGCGGTCCTGCAGGATCGTCACATCGGCAGTGGGGTCGCCATCGACCAGCAGCAGATCGGCCAGCCAGCCTTCGCGCACTTCGCCCACCTGCTGCCCGGTCAATTGCCCGCCCAGGCTGGTCGCGGCGGCGAGCGCCTCGACCGGGGAAAACCCGAAATGCTCGACAAAATGCGCCAGATCGCGCGCATTGCGGCCATTGGGATTGAACGGAAAGCCATAGTCGCCGCCGATCAGCACGCGCACCCCGGCTGCTTTCAGCCGTGGCACCAGCACGCGTTCCAGCTCCATCCGCTCGGCGGCCGAATGCTTCATCGCGCTCATGTCGATATGCGGCGGCGGGCTCGCCTCGAGCGCGGCGATCGACACCCCGCACCCGGGCGCATAGAACACGCTGTCCTTCAGCGCGGCGAGCCGGGCAATCGTCGCCTCGCCGATATAGCTGGCATGATAGATGATCCGCGCCCCGGCGCGCAGCGCCAGATCGACCGCCGCATCGGTATAGGCATGGCACGAAATCCACAGCCCATGTTCGGCCGCCGCCTCGCGCGCGGCGTCCATCTCTTCGGGCGTATAAAGCAGATCGACATGGCTGCCCGGCTTCAGCGCGCTCTCGCCCGACACCACCAGCTTGACCGCGCGCACGCCCTCAGCCGCGCAATAGGCCATGAACGCGCGCATCGCCTCGGGCCCGCGCCCGTTGAACACATCGCCGGTATCGACCCCCTCATCGCCTTCGGGGCTGCGTTCGAGCGTCGACGGGATCAGCCGCCCACCCGGCACTTCGCCGGCGGCAATCCGCGCCGCCAGCCGGGTTTCGATCCCGTCGCCCAGCGCGCCCGCCGACCACAGGCTGGTAAAGCCATGATCAAGCAGCACCCGCGCATTGCGCGTCGCGGCAGTGTCCAGTTCCTCGGGCGGCAGGATAAAGGCGTGATAGATCTGTTCGACCGACGACCCCCAGGTCAAGTGGCAATGCGCCTCGACCATGCCGGGCATCAGCGTGCGCCCGCCGCCATCGATCACTTGCGCAGCGGCCGGCGCGGTGATGGGGTCGTCGCCATAGACGACGCGGGCAATCCGGTTGCCTTCGACCAGCACGCTGCCGGCGCGCGAAGCGTGGGGCGTACCGTCAAAAATCCGCACATTGGTAAACAGCGTGGTCACGCCGGATCCTCCCGCCTTGCTGTTATCGTTGCAGGTTTATACCGCGCACCCGGCCATCGCGTAAAATACGCGATTTTTCGATTACCATAGGCTGTGACTATGGCTGGGCGGCGATCAGATCGAGCATCCGCGCCGCCAGCGGGCTCAATCCGCGCGGGGCATACCAGTGCACCCCGACCGACCGGTTGGTCGCCGCTTCGGCCAGCGCAATCGCGCGCAAGGCGCCATCGTGCAGTTCGCTCGCCGCGACATGGATCGGCAGGATGGTCACCCGGGTGCTTTCGCGCACGATCGCCTTCATCGCCAGCAGCGAATCGCAGCGCACCACATCGCGCGGAATGCCCACTCCGGCGGCGAGGAACAGCGCATCGATCTGGCGGCGAAACCCGCCTTCGGCCTCTGGCAGCACCCAGCGCAGCCCTTCGGCGCGTCGCAGCGAGATCGGCCGGTCGGGCAGCGGATGATCGGCCGCCACCAGCAGCGCAAACGGGTCCTTGCGCAAAGTGCGCTCGGCAATATCGGCCGGCGGCTGCTCGATCTCGGTGGTCACAAACGCCAGATCGATCTCGCCGCTGCGCAACATTTCGGTCAATTCATGATCGCTGCGCACGATCATCGACAGCGACAAGTGGTCAAATTCGCGATCAAGCCCGGCAATCCCCGCCGGCAACAGGCTGACCAGCGCGCCCGGCGTGCCCCCCACGCGCAACACCCCGATCCCGCCCTCGCGTGCGGCAGCAACATCGGCCTCGGCATCGCGCAACAGATTGTCGAGCATATGCGCGCGGGTGCGCAGCACTTGCCCCGCCGGGGTCAGCACCACCCCGGCGCGGGTGCGTTCAAACAGCGCCGTGCCCAGCCGCGTTTCCAGCAGGGCAATCGCCGCCGACACCGATGGCTGCGAAATGTGCATCGCGCGCGCCGCGCCGCTGATCGACCCGGCGGTGCATACTTCATGAAACATGCGCAAGGCGCGGGGATCGATCATCGCGCCTTGGTCTAGCGCCATTTTCCGCTCATCTCCAGCGCGACCGACCCGATCAGGGCGCTGCGGCACCGTGCTGGCGGCGCAGCACACTGCCAAATCGACCAGCCCGGGTTGTAATAGAATCAAAATTCCATATTGTCGCGCCATCGAGGGAGATGCCAAATGGTAACGCGCCGCACCGCACTGGGCACGATGATGCTGGGCTCACTGACCGCCGCAGCGCCCCGCCGCGCGCGCCGGGCCAAACCTGCCACCGGGCCGGAGGGCGAACGCCGCGCCGATCAGGGCAACGGCTGGTTCGTCAATCCGGTGCTGTCGGGCGATTACCCCGATCCGGCGATCCTCAAGGATGGCGACGACTATTATCTGACGCATTCCAGCTTTGACGCGGCGCCCGGCTTGCTGATCTGGCACTCGCGCGATCTGGTCAACTGGCGCCCGCTCGGCCCGGCGCTGGCCAAACCGCTCGGTACGGTATTTGCCGTCGACATGGCCAAAGTTGGCGGGCGCTATTTCATCTATATCCCGTTCATGCGCGCGCCCTGGTCGCAGGGGCTGGCCAGCTTTGCCAATATCTACGTGATCCACGCCGAGAGCATGGCCGGGCCGTGGAGCGATCCGGTCGATCTGGGCATCGGCGGGCTGATCGACCCCGGCCATGTCGTCGATGCCGCGGGCAAGCGCTGGCTGTTCCTGTCCGGGGTCAACCGCGTCGCGCTCGCCGATGACGGGCTCTCGGCAATCGGCACGCCGCAACCGGCCTATGCCGGGTGGCACTATCCCGATCACTGGGTCACCGAAGCCTGGTCGCTGGAGGGGCCGAAACTGGTGCGCCGGGGCGAATGGTTCTATCTGGTTTCGGCGGTGGGCGGCACCTCCGGCCCGCCCACCGGCCACATGGTGATCGTCGCGCGCGCCCGCTCGGTCGAAGGACCGTGGGAAAACTGCCCGCACAACCCGATCGTCCATACCCGCAGCGCGGCAGAGGCATGGTGGTCGCGCGGTCATGCCACGTTGGTCGAAGGGCCCGGCGGGCAATGGTATCTGGTCTATCACGGCTATGAAAACGGCTATCGCACGCTCGGCCGGCAGATGCTGCTCGAACCGGTGGCATGGACCGCCGATGGCTGGCCGCGCGCGCTCGGCCATGATCTGTCGCGCCCGCTGCCGATGCCGGGGGGCCGCTCGGGCGCCTTTGTCGGGCTGACCCGCTCGGATGATTTTGCCACCCCGGCCTTCGGCACCCGCTGGACCTTCTATGGCGCCGCGCCGGGGGAAACCGCCCGCGCGCACTTTGCCAACCACGAATTGCGGCTGACCGCCAAGGGCACCGGCCCGGCCGACTGTTCGCCGCTGACCCAGACCGTGGGCGACCATGCCTATATGATCAGCGTCACCGTCGAACCCGAACCGGGCGCGGCGGGCGGGCTGCTGCTGTTCTATGATGATCGCCTGTTCCTCGGCCTCGGCCACGATGGCAGCGCGATGCAGACCTGGCGCGGCGGCCACCGCAGCTATTGGACCGAGCCGGCCCCGCCCGCGCGCAAGCTGCACCTGCGGATCATCAACAACCACCAGATCGTCACGATGTATTACAGCACCGACGGCACGAACTGGACCCGCCACGCCTTGCGCAACGAAGTGTCGGGCTATCAGGCGAATACGATCGACGACCTCGCCTCGCTGCGCCCCGCGCTCTATGCCTGCGGCACCGGCGCGGTGCGCTTTTCCGACTATCGCTTTCACGCCGGGGACTTCGCACCATGGGAATGATCATCACTCGCCGCACCGCGCTGGCCGGTGCGCTGGCAGCCCTGCTGCCGCTAAGGGCCGGCGCGCAGGCGCTGATCCCGCAGCGCGCCTCGGCACGCGTGATCATCGACAACGATTTTGCCGGCGATCCCGACGGGCTGGTCGCGCTCGCGCACCAGTTGCTGACCCCCAAGACGCGCACCACGCTGATCACCGCATCGCTGCTTGATCGCCATTTTTCGGGCGGCCTGACCACCAGCGCCGCCGCCGGGCGTGCCGCCGCGCTCGAACTGATCGCACAAGGCGGGTTTGCCGCAGTACCGGTGATCGCCGGGGCCGAAGCAACCGGTGCCGATCCCGCCGGCAACGCCGCGGCACGGGCAATCGTCGCCGAAGCGATGCGCGATGATCCGCTGCCGCTGTTCATCACTTGCGGCGGTCCGCTCACCAATATCGCCGCCGCCTTGCAGCTTGAACCGCGCCTTGCCACGCGCGCCACGCTGGTGTGGATCGGCGGTGGCCGCTGGCCGCAGGGCGGGTGGGAATACAATGCCAACTGCGATCTGAACGCCGCGCGTGCAGTGATCGAACATTCGGCAATCCCGCTGTGGCAGGTTCCGCAAAACGCCTATCGCCAGATGGCCGAATCGATCGCCGACATGACTGTGCGGCTGCGCACGGCATCGCCGCTGGGACGCTGGCTCTACGACCGGTTCACCCATCCGCCGGCCTTCATCGATGTTGCCGGCTCCTGGCCGCTGGGCGACAGCCCGCTGGTGCTGCTCACCGCGCTGTCGCGCGAAAGCAGCCTATCGGTCGACCGCATCGCGCGCGCGATCGGCGATGATGGCCGCTATGGCACCGAAATCCCCGGCCGCATGGTGCGCGTCTATGAAACGCTCGATGCCCGGCTGACCTTCGATGATTTCTTTGCCCTGCTGGCGCTGCATGCCGCCGGCGCACACTAATGCAGCAAATTTAATGAACCAAAATTCTGCTTTGGTCTTGCTCGTGCGATTGACATCGCTGCCGCCATCGCGAACAAGCACCCGATGACCCCCGATATCGGCCTTGCCTCTGCCCTGCGCGCACCAGTCCAGGGGCGGTCAAAGGCATCATACGAACGCATGCTCACCGCTGCCGAGGCCTTGATGGCGGCGCGCGGGTCCGACGAATTCACCCTGCAAGACGTCGCCAAACGCGGCAAAGTGTCGATCGGATCGATCTACAACCGCTTTGAAAGCAAGGACGCGATGCTCCACGCGGTGCAATTGCGCGTGCTGGAACGGCACAATGCGGTGATGCTCGGCCGGATCGAAGCCGCGCGCGAGGCCGCGCACGATCTGCCCACATTGGTGGTCACGCTGGTCGAAGCGATGGCTGAAACCTTGCGCGATGATGCCGATCTGCTGCGCCCGCTGATGCAGCGCGCCAATACCGACCCGATGGTCGCCGCCACCGGCAAGACCTATTACGCGCAAACCGCCGGCGCGGTAAAATCGGCGCTGCTGGTCTATTCGGCAGCGATCCGCCAGCCCGACCCGGTGCGCGCGGTCGATTCCGCCTTTCGCGTGATCTACGCCGCGATCGCCCGCTATCTGGGCTTCGGATCGGCCACCACCGCCGCGTGGGAAGGCGACTGGACCATCCTCAAGCAAGACCTCGAACGCATGATCGCCGCGTTCCTGACCAGCACCGTCTAACCCGCAGCGACCACCTGCTGATCGATCGCGCCAAACGGCGTGCGCCCGTCGCTGGTGATCGCCTGCATCCGCACCCGGTCGCCCAACGCCATGAACGGGGTTTCCGGCTTGCCGGCGGCGATGATTTCGATCGCGCGGCGTTCGGAAATGCAGGCGGACCCGCGCGTGGCATAGGCGCTGTTCGATACCGTGCCCGATCCGATGATCGTCCCTGCCACCAGATCGCGGGTGCGCGCGGCATGCGCGACCAGTTCGGCAAACGAAAACGCCATTTCATCACCGCGCACCAGCCCGAACCGCGCACCGTTCCATTCCACCAGCAGATCGGCCGCCACCCGCCCGTCGCGCCAGTCATCGCCCAGTTCGTCGGGCGTCACCGCAAACGGGGCCATGCTGCACGGCGGCTTGGCCTGGATCCAGCCGAACCCGGTTTTCATTTCCACCGGCGCCAGCGTGCGCAGCGACCAGTCGTTGATCTGCACGATCAGCCGGATATGCGCCGCCGCCGCTGCCGCCGTGGTGCCCATCGGCACCGCATCGACGATCACGCCGAATTCGCCTTCGAAATCGATTCCGTCGGCCGGATCGGCAAACGGCACCGGATCGGCCGGGCCATAGAACCGGTCCGACAGGCCCTGGTACATCAGCGGCCGGTCAGTCGCGATCGGCGGCTGGTTGAACGCCACCTGCATCAACGCGCCATGCTGATTGAACGCCGATCCATCGAGCCATTGCCACGATCGCGGCATCGGCGCCGCCAGCAGCGCCGGGTCGAACGCATCGCCCTCGCCACCGGCCAGCCGCTGCGCCAGCGCGTGCAACCGGGGCGCCACCGCGCTCCAGTCGGCCATCGCCGCAATCAGGCTGGTGCCGGCATGGAGGCAGCGCCGACCATCGTCAGCCACCACCACCAGCGCGCCATCGGGGGTTCCGTCGCGCAGTGTCGCCAGCCGCACCGCCTAGTCCTCGATAATCGCAACGGCGCGGGTCCAGCCGGCGCTGGCGCCCTTGATCTTGTGCGGAAAGCAACTGATCGTAAACCCGTGCGGCGGCAGGCTTTCCAGATTGTGCAGCTTTTCCAGATGGCAATAGCCGATGTCGCGCCCCGCCTTGTGCCCTTCCCAGATCAGCGAGGTATCGCCGGTTTCGGCAACCTTTTGCGCAGTATAGGAAAACGGCGCATCCCATGACCACGCATCGGTGCCGGTCACCCGCACCCCCCGGCTGGTCAGATACATCGTCGCTTCATAGCCCATGCCGCAGCCGACATTGACAAAGTCGGGCCGCCCCAGCGCCATGCCGGCCGCCGTATTGACCAGCACGATATCAAGCGGTTGCAGATCATGCCCGATCCGCGCCAGTTCAGCCTCGACATCGGCGGCGGTCACCACATAGCCATCGGGAAAATGCCGGAAATCGAGCTTGACCCCGGGCTGGAAACACCATTCCAGCGGCACTTCGTCGATCGTGATCGCGCGCTTGCCGCCGTCCATGGTCGGATGAAAATGCCACGGCGCATCGAGATGCGTGCCGTTGTGCGTGGTCAGCCGCACCCATTCCGCCGCGGCAAAGCCTTCGCCGCCGGGGATCTGTTCGGCGGTCAGCCCGGGAAAGAAATGCCCCGCTTCGGCCACCGTTTCGTGATGCGTCTGATAGGTGATTTCCGGCCGCATGAACGGCGGATCGGACACCACTTCGTTGCACAGTTCGATCGACAGGTCGATGAAACGCCGCGCCATTACAGTCTCTCCCCCATTCAACCTTGCAGCGTATCGGCAAACCAGTCGGCGATATAGTCGCGGCCATAGCTCATGTTGTCGGCGCCGACATGTTCGACCCCGCCTTCGCGCGCGGTAAAGATCTTCAGTTCGCGACGCGGGCTGTTGACCAGTTGGTCGTAACAGTCGTGGGCATAGCGCACATTGATCTGCCGGTCATTGGCTCCGTGGGTCACCAGAAACGGCACGCGCACGCCCTCCATGTGGCCGTTCAGATTCATCCCCGCCGATTTGGTCAGAAAATCGTCCATGTCGGCGGCGCCAAATGCCCACATCACGTGCGCCCAGTAATGCGGCACCGGGTTTTCGCCCTCTGCCCGCATGCGCTGGTCCTGCACTTCGTGCCAGTTGTGATTGGCCCCCCAGCACGCGCCGCTGGCAAAGCGCGGTTCATAGGCGACCGCACGCGGGGCGAAATGGCCGCCCAGCGAAATGCCGGTCATGCCGATCCGCGCCGGATCGACATCGTCCTGCGTTTCCAGCCAGTCCACCGCGCGGCTGGCCCAGCGTTCGCTGTCGGGCGCTACCGGCAGGTTCTGCAACCGCAGCGCCTCGCCGCTGCCGGGCTGATCGACGCACAGCGTCGAAATCCCGCGCGCGGCCAGCGCCTCGGGCAGGCGCGACCAGTACAGCAGTTCCTTGCAGCTATCGAGCCCGTTGCAATAGACCACCACCGGATGCCGCCCGGCGCCCGGTGCGCGGGTATAGAGCGCCGGCATCGTCGCCCCTTGCGGCCAGCCCGCGCCCAGCGGAATCTCCACCCGTTCGCGGTTGATCCGCCCCAGCCGGGTCGACCGGTCAAAGGTTTCGCGCGCGCTGGCATACGTCGCCATGCGGCCGGGGGCGCCATGGCCCTGCATGCGTTCGGCGGTAAACAGATAGAGCGCGGCGCGCTCCAGCTTGTTCGACGCGCTCAACGCATGGCCGCGCGCTTCATCCTCTGCGGCCAGTTCGCACAGCTTTTCGCCCATCGCCGCCCATTGGCGCATGAACGCCGGGGTGCCGGCATCGGCGCCGCTGGCGGCGGCATCGCGGATCGGCTGGCACATGTCGACGATTTCGCCGATCCGACCGCCCGATTCCATCGCAATGGCAACCGACAGGTTCCAGATGTAATTCGGAAAATATTCAAACAGCGCCATTGCGTTACAATCCTTCGGCGACAAACAGGCCGGGATTGGCATGGGCATGCGGCATCGTCTGCGGCCCGCCGACCCCGATCCCCCACTGGTCCATCACCATCGGCGCCGGCACGTGCACTTTGGCCTGGTGCGTTTCAAAATCAACCACTTCCAGCTCGCTGGTATATTCGGTGACAAACCCGCCCGGCGTTACGAAATAGGCGAACGTGTTGTTGCCCGCCGTGTGCCGGCCGGGGCCCCAGCGGATATCGTTGCCTTTTACCTTCAGCCGGTGGCTGCCGCGCATCATGTCGTCAACGCTGGGCATGTCATAGGCGACATGGTTCAGACACGGCGGCCCGGGCAGGATGGCAAAGCGGTGATGCGCCGAATTGCAGCGCAGAAAACACATGAAATCGCCCAGCCAGTCCGACACGCGGAACCCCAGCACATCGCAGAACCAGCGCACCAGCGCCTGATGATCCGGCGAATGCAGCACGATATGGCTGATCTTTTCGGGCACCCCTTCCCACGGCGCCAGCGTGCGCTGCGACCCGCGCGCCACCCCGACAGAAATTTCGAACTGCAACCCGTCGGGCGAAAACAAGCGAAAGCCATAGCCCCCGCCCGGCCCGGTCAGCGCGCGCGGCGGATGCACCACTTTGCCGCCCGCTGCCGCCACCCGGTCGTGCAGCGCATCGATATCGGCATCGCTGTCGGCGGCCAGGCCGATCACGTCGATGCGGTTTTCCGGCGCCGGGCGCAGCGCGACGACATGATGTTCGTCATGCCCGGGCGTCTTGAACAGCGCCACGCCATCCTCCGACGGCACGCGTTCGAGCGCCCACTGGTCGGTATAGAACGCCACTTCGGCATCAAAATCGGCAACGCCATAGCCGACATAGCGAATTTCGGTCACTCGGGTCATGGTAACAGGTCCATCCTGATCAGATCGGTTGCGAAACCACCGCGAACATTTCGGCGGTGGCGCGGGCGTTGTCGACCGGCGGCCCCTTGCCGATCTGGCCGTGGCAGATTTCCAGGCTCTTTTCGACGATATAGCGGCAGCGTTCGAAGCGCCGGTCGCGATAGGCCGCAAACGCTGCTTCGGGCGTATCGGCGCGCGCCAGTTCCTCGGCCAGCACGATCGAATCCTCGACCGCCATCCCGGCGCCCTGCCCCAGATGCGGCGTGGTGGCATGGACCGCATCACCCAGCAGCACCACCCGCCCGCTGTGCCAGGGACCGCGCACCAGCATCCCTTCGAGCGGGCGATAGACCACCCCGGCGTCATCAGTAATCTGTTCGGCCAGAGCCTTGATCTGCGGCGCGGTCCCCGCCAGCTTGGCGCGCAGCACCGCGGCCAGCCCGGCGGTGGGATAGCGCGGATTGTCGGGTTCGGGCGTGGTCACATACATGTACATCAGATCGGCGCTGATCGGCACCAGCCCGACCCCGGTCGGCCCGTTGTAGACATGCAGCGCATCGAGATCGGCCGGGCGCGGGAAATTGTAGCGCCACACCGCCTGCCCGGTAAATTCGGGCTTTTCGGCCTGCGGCAGCACCAGTTGGCGGGTCTGCGAATAGACCCCGTCGGCGCCGATCACCAGATCGACGCGCAGCGCCGCGCCGTCGGACAGCACCACATCGACCCCGGCGCCATCATCGTGCAGCGTGGTCACGGTCACCCCCAGCCGCACTTTGGCCCCGGCGGCAATCGCCGTATCGCCCAGCAGCTTGTGCAGCGCCGGCCGGCCGATCCCCAGGTTCGCCGGCAACCCCGGCGCAACCGGATGCCCCGGCACCCGCGCCACGCGCTGGCCGCTGGGGATATAGATTTCAACCGCATCGAACCCCACCCCGGCAGCGAGATAGCCATCGAGAATGCCCAGTTGCTGCGCCGCGCGCAGCACGTTCGATTGCTGGATGATCCCCACGCCATAGACCGACCAGGTCGGATCGCGTTCGATCACGGTCACATCATGGCCATCGCGGCACAGCGCGATCGCGCTGGTCAACCCGCCGATGCCGCCGCCGATAATCAGGATCCGGGCGGCCTTCATCGCCCGCCCCGTGCGCGCCATGCTGCGCCTGCCATCACCATTCTCCCGCCAGGGCGCCGCATGCCGACGCCGCATTTCAGACCGGGATGCTAGCCGAGTCCGAAATATCTGTAAAAATCATTGTTTTTATCAATATGCATCACCGTCATTCATGATGCAGCATTGGCGGCCAGGCGCAACTGTTCGCGCAGCCAGGCCAGACCGGCATCGTCGCGGCGCGCTTCATGAAACTGCACCATTTCGCGCAGGCGCGGAAACGGAAACGGCATCGGCACAAACGCCAGATCAAACTGCGGCAGCATCGCGCGCACCAGCCGGCGATGCAGCACCGCCAGCCGCTCGGTCCCTTGCAGAAACCACGGCACGCTGGCGAACGAGGCCACTTCGATCTCGATCCGCCGCTGGCGCCCCATCCGCGCCAACTGGCTGTCGGCAAAAGTCGCCGCTCGGCGCGGCCCCAGCGCCACCCCGACATGGCCGGCGGCAAAAAACGCCGCTTCATCAAGCCCGCCCGCCAGCAGCGGATTGCCCGCCCAGCCCACCGTCACTTGTTCCTCTTCATACAGAAAATCAGACGGATGCCACGGCGCCAGCAATTGTTCGGGGGCGATCAGCAGGTCGATCTTGCCGCTTTCGAGATCGTCGGCATTGGTTTCGGCGGGCAATTGCACTTCCAGTTGCACCAGCGGCGCCAGCGCGCGCAACCGCTGCGCCAGATCGACCAGCACCGCGACCATCACATAGTCCGACGCATTGATGCGAAACCGCCGCGTCGACGTCGCCGGATCAAACCCCGGCGGCGTGGCAATCGCATGATCGACTTGCGTCAGCGCGCGCTGGATCTGCGGAAACAGCGCCTCGGCAAACGGCGTGGGATGCATCCGCTTGCCGACCTGGACCAGCATGTCATCGCCGAAATAGGCGCGCAGCCGGCGCAGCGCGGCGCTCGCGGCGGGCTGGGTCAGCCCCAGCCGTTCGCCCGTGCGCGTCACGCTGCGCGTTTCCATCAGCGTGGCGAACACCACCAGCAGGTTGAGATCAAGGTCCTTGAAGCGCATGGCATGCAGCAAGCACGATTATGGCGATGGCCGCAATCCATATCACCACCACCGCGCCAGTCCGGCCACCGATCGGCACCATTTCATTTGAAATACCCATTCTAGTTTGATAGGCCTGCGCCCACAAAGCGCTACAACGGGGAGTGATCGATGCACTGGCTGCGGCAATTCTGGTCCGGGCTGACGCTGAAACCGCAGGGCATCACCATGGTGCTGGCGGCGTTTCTGCCGGTCTTTGCGATCATCGCGATGTTTCCGGTGGTGCACGCGATCATCACCCATTTCGGCAACGATCCGCAGGCCGCGATCAAGGTCCCGGCGATGGTCACCGCCCCCGGCTATGCCATCGCGCTGCTCGCCCCGCTGGCCGGATTCTTTGCCGATCGCTTCGGCCGCCGCAACCTTCTGCTGATCTGCACCTTTTTCTACGGGCTGGTCGGCTGCGCACCGTTTTTCCTCGAAAGCCTCAATGCCATCATCGCCTCGCGGATTGCGCTGGGGGTGTGCGAGGCGGGCATCCTGACCATCGTCAACACGCTGATCGCCGATTACTGGGACGATGCCGGCCGCCGCAACTGGCTGATGCTGCAAGGAATGATCGGCCCGGCGTTTCAACCGCTGGTGTTCATCGCGGTGGCCAGCGTGGCCACGATCCGCTGGAACGCCGGCTTTCTGGTCTATGCCGTGGCGTTTCCGATCTTCATCGCGATGGCGCTGTGCCTGTTTGAACCAAAGCAGCCCGATCAGGGTCGGACGCAGGCCGATCCCGCCAGTCCCGCCGGCGCCTTTCCGTGGGGCAGCGCGCTGGCGGTCGGCGCAGCCACGCTGGCGACTTCGATTCTCTATTACGTGTTCATCGTCAATGGCAGCATCGCCTGGGCCGAAATCGGCGTGACCGACCCGGTCACGGTCAGCAAGGCGACCGCGATCCCGGCGCTGTTCATCCTCGCCGGATCGGTGCTGTTCCGCGTGGTTTCAGCACGGTCAAACGCCACGCAATTCGCCACCTTCCTCGCGCTGTTCGCGGTCGGACTGGGCAGCATCGGACTGGCGCACAGCGTGCCGGGCATGCAGGCGGCGCTGATCATCCAGCAGACCGCCGCCGGGATGACCGTGCCCGCGCTGATCGCCTGGAGCCAGTCCAAATTCGGCTTTCACCATCGCGGGCGCGGCATGGGGGTGTGGACCAGCTGTTTCTTCCTTGGGCAGGCGGTATCACCGGTCATCATCGGCAACATCGCCGCCCGCGCCGGATCGATGCAGGCCGCGTTCCTCGCCGCCGGGGTGGCCGCCGGGATCGGCGCGATCGGCGCCGGCGCCATCGCGCTGCGCCGCTGAACTGCGCGGGGTTACGACGGCAGCAGCATCCCCAGCGCCGCCAGCCCCATCAGCGCGGTCGTCACCCAGCCCAGCACCACCAGCCAGCGCGCGGCGGTATGCGCGCCCATCACCGACCGCCGCGTCACCAGCAGGCAGATCACCGCCAGCAGCGGCACCGCCACCACGCCATTGATCACCGCGCTCCAGAACAGCGCCTTCATCGGGCTGATCGGCGAATACTGGATCGCCAGCCCGAGCAGCACGCTCACGCTGATCACCCCGTAAAACCCCGGTTCGGTGCCAAATCGCCGCTCCAACCCCTCGCGCCAGCCCATCGCCTCGGCCGCGGCATAGGCGCCCGATCCGGCCAGCACCGGCACCCCGATCAGCCCAACCCCGATCAGCCCGATGGTAAACACGGCAAAGGCAAACGGCCCCGCCAGCGGACGCAGCGCAGTCGCCGCCTGTGCTGCACTGGTAATGTCGGTGATCCCCGCCACATGCAGCGTCACCGCCGTGGCCAGAATCACGCACCATGCGGCGGCATCCGAAAACAGCATGCCGGTCCAGGTATCCCAACGAATGCGGCCGAGTTCGGCGCGCACGGTGGCGGGGTCTGACATGGTCAGCGGCCGGCCGCGCCGCCGCTGCATGTCCTCGACTTCTTCGGACGCCTGCCAGAAAAACAGATAGGGGCTGATGGTGGTGCCAAACACCCCGACAATCATCGCCGCCGACGAGGCATTGAGCACAAAGCGCGGCCAGACCATCCGCGCCGCCGCCTCACCCCACGGCACATGCACGGTAAACAGCACCGCCGCATAGGCCAGCAGCGACAGCGTCAGCCATTTCAGATAGACCACATAGCGGTGATAGGCGAGCCCGACCTGCAACCCCAGCGTGACCAGCACGAACAGCAAAGTCATGACATGGCGGTCGATCCCGGTGACCAACTCGCCCGCCTCGCCCATCGCCGCAACATCGGCGGCAATGTTGAGCGTATTGGCGATCAGCAGCAGCACCACCACCACGCGCAGCACCGGCGCCGGAAACGCCGCCTTGATATTGGCGGCCAGCCCCTTGCCGGTCACCCGGCCGACTTGCGCGCACATTTCCTGCACCGCCGCCATCAGCGGGAAACACAGCGGCATCGTCCACAGCATGTTCAGCCCGAACTGCGCGCCGGCCTGCGAATAGGTCGCGATCCCGCTGGGATCATCATCGGCCACTCCGGTAATCAGCCCCGGTCCGATCCGCGCCAGCGGATGATCGGCGATCACGCGCCAGACCCGATGCAGGCGCGTGCGCAAGGTCATGGCACCGCCAGCGCAAACACCGCCGCCCCGGCGGCACAGACCAGCCCGACAAAGGCGAACGCCCCGGCAAAGCTGCCGGTGGCATCGACAATCGCGCCGGTCACCACCGGGCCGATCACCCCCGACACACTGCCGATCGCATTCTGCACCCCGATCCAGCCGGCGGCATCGCGCGGCCCGGCGTGCAATTGCCCCAGCGCATAGACCATCGTCGGCAAACAGCCGAGAAACACCCCGGTCACGATCAGCGCCGCCAACAGGCTGCCCTGCCCCGGCGCCAGCGCAATCGCGGCAATCCCGCCGATCGAGCCCAATTCGGCCACCACGCACAGCCAGCGCTTGACCGCCGATGCACCCAGCCCGCGCGCCACCAGCCGATCCGCCAGCATGCCCCACCCCAGCGAGGCGAGCGCCTGCGCGGCAAAGGTCGCGGTGGCAAAACCGGTCATCACCGGGATCGGCAGTCCGCGCGATTTGACCAGATAAGTCGGCAGCCAGATCGCCACGAAAAAGAACCCGTAATTGGCCAGCGCATGCGCCAGCCCCATCACCCACAAGGTGCGCCGGCGCAGCAGGTCCGCCACTGCCGCCGGGCGCTGCGCCGGATCATCGCGCGACACCGCCGGCAGCCGCGCCGCCAGCAGGGTCCACGGCACCAGCCACAGCACCGTCCCCGCGCCAAACGCAAAGAACACCCAGCGCCACCCCTCGCGCGCAAGGATCATCCCGCCCAGCAGCGCGCCGAGCGCCGGCCCCAGCGCCAGCCCCACCGCCACCGTGGCATTGGCCAGCCCGCGCCGATCGGGCGCGACATGGCGCGCGATCAGCTTTGACGTTACCGGAAACAGCGCCCCTTCGCCCAGCCCTAGCAGCAGCCGCAGCACGACCAGCATGCCCAGTCCCGCCACCAGGCTGGTCAGCAATGTCGCCATGGCCCACAGCGCCACGCTCACCGCCAGCACGCGCGGCGCGCTCACGCGATCGGCGGCCATGCCGATAAACGGCTGCGCCAGCCCATAAGTCCAGAAAAACGCCGAGGCGGCCAGCCCGAACTGCAGCCCCGACAGCCCCAGTTGCCGGCTCATCACCGGCCCGGCAATGCCGATCGCGCCACGATCGACAAAGTTGAGCAGCACCGCCAGCGTCAGCAGCAGCACCAGCGGCAGGGCAAGCGGGCGGGATCGGGCCATCGGTCACAGCGATGGGTCAGCCATGCCGCCGCGTCAAGCCGTACCGGATTCGCTTTGCACAAAGCGCCCCGCTGCGTATGGGCAGGCCTGCCATGTTTGAATCCCCGCCCCGCACTTTTGGCGCAGAAATGCGCGCGACGCTGTCGCTGGCGGGGCCGCTGGTGGCGGCCAACCTGTTGCAGATGGCGGTGTTTTCGCTCGACGTGGTGTTCGTCTCGCGGCTGGGGCAGGCGCCGCTGGCGGCTTCGGCGCTGGCGGTATCGCTGTTCGGGCTGCTGATCTGGAGCCTGACCGGGCTGGTCGGCGCGGCATCGCCGCTGATCGCCGCCGAACTCGGCCGGCGCGCGCATGCCGTGCGCGAAGTGCGCCGCTCGTTCCGCATGGCCGCCTGGGCCGGGCTGATCGCTTCGCTCGGCGCGATGGGGATATGCCTGCTGCTCGGGCCGCTGCTGGACATCACCGGGCAGGACCCGGCGATCGGCGTGCTGGCGGTGCCGTTCATGCACGTGCTGATGTGGGCGGCGATCCCGGCGGTGATGGGCGCGCTGCTGCGCGGCACGGTCGCCACGCTCGGCCGCCCCGGGGTCGGCACAGCGGTAACCGCGCTGTCGGTGGGGATGAACGGACTGGGCAACTGGGCGCTGGTGTTCGGCCATCTCGGCCTGCCCGCGCTGGGGCTGATCGGCGCCGGACTGGCCAGCGTGCTGACCAGCGTCACCGCGCTGTTCGCCTATGTCGTGGTCATCCTCGGCGATCGGCGATTGCGCCGCTATCGCCTGTTTGGCCGCTGGTGGCGCGCCGATTGGCCGCGATTTGCCGATATCATGCGCATCGGCCTGCCGATGACCGCGACGATCCTCGCCGAAGCCGGGCTGTTCAGCGGCGCGGCATTTCTCATGGGCCGGATCGGCGCGCTGCCGCTGGCGGCGCATACCCTGGCGCTGCAAGTCGCCTCGCTGACGTTTCAGGTGCCCTTCGGAATTTCTCAGGCCGCGACCATTCGCGTCGGCCGTGCCTTTGGCGCCGGCGACCACCACGGTATCCGCGTTGCCGGCGATGTCGCGCTGTTGACCGGCATGGGTTTCATGGTCGCCGCCGCCGCGCTGCTGCTGTTTGCCCCGCGCCCGATCATGATGATCTATATCGATCCCGCGTTGCCGGCCAATGCCGCGCTGGTGGCGCTGACCATTCAATACATGCGCGTGGCGGCAGCGTTCCAATTGTTCGACGGGGCGCAGACGGTCGGCGCCGGACTGCTGCGCGGCATTCAGGACACGCGCGTGCCGATGGCGATCGCGCTGTTCGGCTATTGGGTGCCGGGGCTGGGCACGGCGGTGTGGCTGGGGCTGCACACCCCGCTGGGCGGACTGGGCGTGTGGCTGGGGCTGCTCGCCGGGCTGGTGGTGGTCGCCGCGCTGCTGGTCGGCCGCTGGTACCGGCGCGAAACGCTGGGCCTGATCAAATTCTGATCCGCCAAAGAATCCAAAACCGGGAATTTTTTGCCGCGCGGCGCCCTTGACGGCCCCTGCCCGCCCACCCATATCCGCTGCGCTGGCACTCTCCATGCGCGAGTGCCAGAAAATTTCGCAACACCGATCGGGCCATCACGGCCGATCGCGAAACAGAGAGGCAAGCAACCCATGTCATTCCGTCCGCTGCACGACCGCGTGCTGGTACGTCGCGTCGAAGCCGAGGAAAAGACCGCTGGCGGCATCATCATCCCCGACAGCGCCAAGGAAAAGCCGGCCGAAGGCGAAGTGATCGCCGTGGGCACCGGCGCCCGCGCCGAAAACGGTGCGATTACCCCGCTCGATGTCAAGCCGGGCGACCGCGTGCTGTTCGGCAAGTGGTCCGGCACCGAAGTCAAGGTCGCGGGTGAAGACCTTCTGATCATGAAGGAATCGGACATCCTCGGCGTCGTCGGCTGAGCTTTCCCCTTTACCCTCATTACGCATTCACAAAGGAACACGAACAATGGCTGCCAAGGACGTCCGCTTTTCGCGCGATGCGCGCGAACGCATTCTCAAGGGTGTCGACATTCTCGCCGACGCGGTGAAAGTCACGCTCGGGCCCAAGGGCCGCAACGTTGTGATCGACAAGAGCTTTGGCGCACCGCGCATCACCAAGGACGGGGTGACGGTCGCCAAGGAAATCGAACTCAAGGACAAGTACGAAAACCTCGGCGCGCAGTTGCTGCGCGAAGTGGCGTCAAAGGCCAATGACAAGGCTGGTGACGGCACCACCACTGCCACCGTGCTGGCCCAGGCGATCGTCCGTGAAGGTCTGCGCAGCGTTGCTGCCGGGATCAACCCGATGGACCTGAAGCGCGGCATCGATCTGGCGGTGACCAAGGTCGTCGAAAACCTCAAGGCGCGTTCGACCCCGGTTTCCGGCTCGTCGGAAATCAGCCAGGTTGGCGTGATTTCGGCCAATGGCGACGTCGAAGTCGGCGAAAAGATCGCTGAAGCGATGGAAAAGGTCGGCAAGGAAGGCGTGATCACCGTCGAAGAAGCCAAGGGTCTGGAATTCGAACTCGACGTCGTCGAAGGGATGCAGTTCGATCGCGGCTATCTGTCGCCGTACTTCATCACGAACGCCGAAAAGATGGTGGTCGAACTCGACAATCCCTACATCCTGATCCACGAAAAGAAGCTGTCGAGCCTGCAGTCGCTGCTGCCGATCCTCGAAGCGGTGGTGCAGTCGGGTCGTCCGCTGCTGATCATCGCCGAAGACATCGAAGGCGAAGCGCTGGCCACCCTGGTGGTCAACAAGCTGCGCGGCGGCCTGAAGATCGCGGCGGTCAAGGCACCGGGCTTTGGCGATCGTCGCAAGGCGATGCTGGGCGATATCGCCACGCTGACCGCGGGCGAAATGATCAGCGAAGACCTCGGCATCAAGCTGGAAAGCGTGACGCTGACCATGCTCGGCCAGGCCAAGAAGGTCACCATCGACAAGGACAACACCACCATCGTCGATGGCGCCGGTTCGGCTGACGACATCAAGGCCCGCGTCGAACAGATCAAGGCCCAGATCGAAGTCACCACCAGCGATTATGACCGCGAAAAGCTGCAGGAACGTCTGGCCAAGCTGGCCGGCGGGGTTGCCGTGATCAAGGTCGGTGGCGCTTCGGAAGTCGAAGTGAAGGAACGCAAGGACCGCGTCGACGATGCGCTGCACGCCACCCGTGCGGCAGTCGAAGAAGGCATCGTTCCCGGCGGCGGCACTGCGCTGCTCTATGCCACCCGTGCGCTCGACGGCCTGACCGGGGCCAACGAAGCACAGACCCGCGGCATCGACATCATCCGTCGCGCGATCACCGCGCCGGTGAAGCAGATCTCGGAAAACGCCGGCTTTGACGGCGCCGTGGTGGCGGGCAAGCTGCTTGACCAGGCCGATGAAAACCTGGGCTTCAACGCTTCGACCGACATCTATGAAAACCTGAAAGCTGCCGGCGTGATCGACCCGACCAAGGTCGTGCGCACCGCGCTGCAGGACGCCGCCTCGGTGGCCGGTCTGCTGATCACCACCGAAGCCGCGATCGTCGAAAGGGCCGACGACAAGCCGGCTCCGGCGATGCCCGGCGGCGGCATGGGCGGCATGGGCGGCATGGATTTCTGATCCAGCCACCCGCCGACAGGCAAATAATCCGGGGCCGGAAAGGGAAACCTTTCCGGCCCTTGGTTTTTTCCCACCTGTGATCCTCCCCGGCACGGGGAGGATGGCAGGTGCGCCCGCCTCACCCGATCTCGACCACCACTTTGCCCACCGCCTGGCGGTTCTCCAGGCTGGCAATCGCCTCGGCCCCGCGTTCCAGCGGATAGCGTGCGGAAATGCGCGGGGCGATCCGGCCATCGGCCAGCATCGCGAACAGATCGGCGACCTGCTGGCGAAACCGCACCGGTTCGCGCGCGGTAAACGCGCCCCAGAACACCCCGCAGACATCGCACGATTTGAGCAGCGTCAGATTGAGCGGCAGCCGGGCAATCCCCGCCGGGAAACCCACCACCAGAAACCGCCCTTCCCACGCGATCGCGCGCAGCGCCGGTTCGGAATAATCGCCGCCGACCACGTCATAGACAATATTGGCGCCATTGGGCCCGCACGCCGCCTTGAATGCATCGGCCAATTCGCGCGAGGCGGCCTTGTCAAACGGCGCCCGGCCATAGACCACCACATCATCGGCGCCGGCCTCGCGTGCCAGCGCACCCTTCGCTTCGGACGAGACCCCGGCAATCACCCGCGCGCCAAACGCCTTGGCCAGTTCGATCGCGGCCAGCCCCACCCCGCCGGCCGCGCCCAGCACCAGCACGACATCGCCGGCCTTGATATGCCCGCGATCCACCAGCCCGTGATAATTGGTGCCATACGTCATCAGCAGCGAGGCGCCGGTGGCAAAATCGACCCCGTCGGGCAGCGCAAACAGCCGGCCCTGATCGACCAGCGCATGCGTCGCCAGCCCGCCATTGCCGAGCATGCCGATCACCCGGTCGCCCACCGACCAGCCGGTCACCCCTTCGCCCACCGCGCTGATCACCCCGGCGATTTCGCCACCGGGGGCAAACGGCCGCGCCGGCTTGAACTGGTACAGATCGCGGATGATCAGCGTATCGGGAAAATTGATCGAACAGGCGCGCACCGCCACCACCACTTGCCCCGCCCCCGGCACCGGATCGGGCAGATCATCGAGCACAAGGGTTTCCGGGCCACCGGCGGCGTGGCTGAGCAAGGCTTTCATCGTTCACTCTCCCAAGAGTCCTGACCGGGCAAGCGCCCGGCGACCACACCCCTAGGTGCCAAGAATCAGCAGCGATGAAAAGCGAATTTAAGCGGTCACTTAACGCCAGTGGCGAGGAACGGCCGTTCCGCCCGCGCGGTCGCCTCATAGGCGCTGATCGCCACGTCGCGCGCCATCGTCAGCCCGACTTCGTCAAGCCCCTGCGTCAGGCACATCTTGCGGAACGGATCGATCTCGAAGCTGTAGCGGTCCTGAAACGGCGTGGTCACCGTCTGCGCTTCAAGATCGATGTGGATCGGATCGCTCGCCGCCACCACCAGCAAGCGGTCGATCGCTTCCTGCGGCAGCACCACCGTCAGAATGCCGTTCTTGAACGCATTGCCCGAAAAGATGTCGGAAAACGACGGCGCGATCACCGCGCGCACGCCCAGATCGGCCAGCGCCCAGGCGGCATGTTCGCGGCTCGATCCGCAGCCGAAATTGTCGCCCGCGATCAGGATCGGCGATCCGGCAAATTCGGCGCTGTCAAACAGGTTGGCGGGATCGGCGCGCAAGGCTTCGAACGCGCCGCGCCCCAGCCCTTCGCGGGTGATCGTCTTCAACCAGTGCGCCGGGATGATCACGTCGGTATCGACGTTTTTCTGGCCAAACGGATAGGCGCGTCCGGCAATCGTGCTGACAGGGTCCATGATCGCTCAATCGGTTTCGGGGGGCAGCGTCGGCAGCACCGGCGCCTTGGGTTTGTCATTGCGGTTGCGGCGCGAGGCATAGAGCAGCGCCGCCGCCACCGCCGCCGATCCGATCGCCGCGCCGGCAATCGCCGCTGCGCCGCCCCACGATCCGCCCGCCGGCTTGTCCGCCTGCCCGGTCTTGTCGTCCTGTTTGCTCATCGCCTGTCTCCACAGCGTTTGGTCTGGTGCGGTTCTGGCACCGGCGGGGTCAACGCCGGCTGAACCGGGGGTTCATGCGCGGGCAAGCTCGCGCACATCGGTCAATCGCCCGGCCACCGCCGCCGCCGCCGCCATGGCCGGGCTGACCAGATGGGTGCGCGCACCCGGGCCCTGGCGCCCGACGAAATTGCGGTTGCTGGTCGATGCGCAGCGTTCGCCCGGCGGCACTTTGTCGGGGTTCATCCCCAGGCACGCCGAACAGCCCGGTTCGCGCCATTCAAACCCGGCTTCGACAAACACACGATCAAGCCCTTCGGCCTCGGCCTGCGCCTTGACCAGCCCCGAACCGGGCACGACGATCGCCCATTTGACATGGTCTGCCTTGCGCCGCCCGCGCAGCACTTCGGCCGCCGCGCGCAAGTCCTCGATCCGGCTGTTGGTGCAACTGCCGATGAACACGTTCTGGATCGTCACATCGGTCATCGCCTGCCCGGGGGTCAGCCCCATATAGGCGAGCGATTTGGCCGCGGCATCGCGCTTTGACGGATCGGCAAAGCTGTCTGGCGCGGGCACCGTGCCGGTAATCGGCACGACATCTTCGGGGCTGGTGCCCCAGGTCACGCTGGGCACGATATCGGCGGCATCGATTACCACCACTTTGTCATAGGTGGCGCCGGGATCGGTGGCGAGGCTGCGCCACCAGGCCACCGCGCGGTCCCAGTCGGCGCCGGTCGGGGCATATGGGCGCCCTTGCACATAAGCGATCGTCTTGTCATCGGGCGCGATCAGCCCGGCGCGCGCGCCGTGTTCGATCGCCATGTTCGATACGGTCAGCCGCCCTTCGATCGACAGCGCGCGAATCGCCGCGCCGGTATATTCGATCACGTGCCCGGTGCCGCCCGCCGCGCCCAGCACGCCGGTAATGTGGAGCACCAGATCCTTTGGCGTCACGCCGGGGCCCAATTCACCCTCGATGCGCACTTCCATCGATTTCGACTGCTTGAGCAGCAGCGTCTGCGTCGCCAGCACATGTTCGACTTCGCTGGTGCCGATGCCGAATGCCAGCGCGCCCAGCCCGCCGTGGCAGGCGGTATGGCTGTCGCCGCACACGATCGTCGCGCCGGGCAGCGAAAAGCCCTGTTCGGGCCCGACGACATGGACAATCCCCTGCTCGCGGTCGGCATCACCGATATAGCGGATGCCGAATTCGGGGGCATTGCGCTCCAGCGCGGCCAATTGCGCCGCGCTTTCGCCATCGGCGATCGGGATCCGCGCGCCGGCGGCATCGCGCCGCGCGGTGGTCGGCAGATTGTGATCGGGCACCGCCAGCGTCAGATCGGGGCGGCGCACGCGGCGCCCGGCCAGCCGCAGCGCCTCAAACGCCTGCGGGCTGGTCACTTCGTGGACCAGGTGCCGGTCGATATAGATCAGGCAGGTGCCGTCGTCGCGCGCTTCGACAACATGGGCGTCCCAGATTTTCTGGTACAGCGTGCGGGGGGTGCTGGTGGTCATGTTCTGCCGGTAAGCCTGCCGCCGCGCGATTTCAAGAATGGAGCGTGTCAAAAATTGTGCAGGCGCAATGGCAAAGTGCCCCGCTACAAGCTATAGGGCAGCGCCATGATCACCACGATCCTGGTTCGCCTCGCGCTCGTCCTTGCCGCCACCATCGCGATGGAATGCGTCGCCTGGGGCAGCCACAAATATATCATGCACGGGTTCGGCTGGGGCTGGCACCGCGACCACCACGAACGCCACGACCGCTTTTTCGAAAAGAACGATCTTTATGCGGTGGTCGGCGCGGCGATGTCGATTTCATGCTTCATGATCGGCAGCCCGCTGGTCGCCGGCAGCGCGGCATGGTGGCCGGCAACATGGATCGGGCTGGGCATCATGGTCTATGGCGTGATCTACACGCTGATCCACGATGGCATCGTCCATCAGCGCTGGTTCCGCTATGTCCCGCGCGGCGGCTATCCGATGCGGCTGGTCCAGGCGCACCGCCTGCATCACGCCACCGAGGGTAAGGAAGGCGGGGTCAGCTTCGGCTTTGTCTTTGCCCGCGATCCCAAAGTGCTCAAACGCGAATTGCAGGCGCAGCGCGCCGCCGGCATCGCCAAAGTCCGCGAAGCGATCTGATCCCGGCCCCGCGCCTGGAGGATTCACCCAATCATCCAAATATCTGTTATAAAAGAGGTCCGCTCATCCTGAGCGGATCTGGGATTTTTTGTTAATTTCGAGCACTCCGGTGTTAGCGCGTTTTTTAAGCGACCACCACCACCTCATCACCCACCGCGATCGTGCCACTGCCAGCGGGAATCGCGTTCTGGCCAAACACCGGTTCGTCACGCGGGCCAAACACCTGACCCAGCGCGCGCAGCGTGCGCAAGGGTTCGCGCGGGGTGACCACCACGCCGCTGTCGGGGTCTTGCGTGGTCATTACGCAACGCGTGCACGGCTTGACCAGACGCAACGTGATCGCGCCGATCCGCAAGGTCTGCCAGCCCGCCTCGGCCCAAGCGGCCGGCGCGCCGGCAATTACCAGATTGGCGCGAAACCGCGCCATCGTCACCGGCTGCGCCAGTTCGCGATTGAGCGCATCGAGCGAGGCGGTGGTCGTCACCAGCAGCGGAAACCCATCGGCAAACCCGACCCGATCGCCAGCCTGAGCATAGCGCGGATCGACCGCACGCACCACCGTATCGGGCATGTGCACCAGCCGCACCGCGCGCTCCAAACGCGCCGACAACCACTCCGCCACCGCATCCCCGGCATCGGCCCCGGCCACGCTGTCGCCCCACACTTGCACCGTGCGGTCGGGCGCGGCCCCGGGCACCGCGACCGCGATCTGCGCGCCGTCGCGATGGCGCAGCAGCAGCCCTTCGCCATCCGGTTCAGCCGCCAGATGCGCCATCACTGGGGCTTCACGACGGGTGACAAAGCGACCATTGGGGGTCACCACCATCCACCGCCGATCGCCCGTCAGCCCGCGCGGTTCGACCGTGGCCTGCGTCAGCGCCTGCCCGCCCAGCGATTTGACCGGGTAGCGCCACAGCGCGGCCACATGCATCGTCATGCCCCGGCAGCGATCCGGCCCGCGTGTTCGCGCACCAGCGCGATCATGTTGGGCAGCCCCTGCGTGCGGTTCGACGACAATTGCCGTTGCAGATCAAACCGCCCCAGCAATGCGGCAATATCGGTCGCCGCCACTTCGCCGGCCGGCCGGTCCTGCACCGCCGCCAGCACCAGCGCGACGATCCCCTTGGTAATCGCGGCATTGCTGTCGGCCAGAAAATGCAGCCGATCGCCCGCCTGCTCGATCGGATAGACCCATACGCTGGCCGAACAGCCGCGCACCAGCGTGGCATCGGTTTTCAAGGCATCGGGCATCGGTTCGAGCGCGCGGCCCAGATCGATCAGCAGGCGATAGCGATCATCGCCGTCGAGAAAGTCGTATTCGTCGAAAATGTCATCAAGTGTGCGCATGGCCCGGTGCGCTAGCAGGTTGGCCGCCTGCACGCCACTGCCCGGCGGATCACCGATCGCGCAGCGCGTCGATTTCGTGCGCCAGGTTCACACTGCTGCGGTTGTCGGTAATGATCCGTTCGAGCACCGCAATCCGGTTGTTGAGCGCGGCCACTTCGCGCGCCAGCGCGGCGGTCTGGGCGGTATCGGCGCTGTCGGCGCGCGCCAGTTCGATCCGCGCCATGGCCAGGTGGCGGCTGCGCATGATCTTGGCAAACGAGGTGATCGCGACGATGGCCACGATGGCAAACCAGAAATGCATGGTGAACAGTCCCGTGCTGAAAGGGCGCTGGCTTATTGCAGCTTCTTGGCCGGCGCGGCAGCGGTGCTTTCGGAGCGCAAAGCCTCGATTTCATGCGCCAGGCCCGTGCTGCGGTCGGTCAGGATGCGTTCGAGCACGCGCACGCGTTCTTCCAGCCGTTCGTTCTGCGCCATGAATTGCGCAGTCAGGTCAGAGCTTGACCGGCTCCGCATTTCCTCGATCTGGCGCTGATGCTTGGTCCACATTGCAAAGAACGGAATGCACAGCGCCATCATCGGGATCAGCAGTGCGAGAGTACCATTGTCCATGAAAATTCCCCCGGAACCGGAAATGAACGGATCAGCGCAGCTTGTCGATTTCGGCCGACAGACGCGGGTTGGATGACACGTAAAACGCTTCGACTTCGGCCAGCCGGCGATCAAGATCGCGGAACTGCGCGCGCACTTCGCGGGCGGTGCGGGTCGGCGACTGGCGCACCCCCTGCCAGAACCGCTGTTCCTCGACATCGGCGTACAGGCTGTGCGGTTTGTTTTCCGACAGAAAGCCCAGCGCGAAATATATTACCGGCATGAATCCGAGCCCGCACAGCGTGCTGACCACAAAGCCCAGACGGACCCACAGCACGTCAACCCCGACATAGTCGGCGATCCCGGCGCAGACCCCCATCCATTTGCCATTGGCCTTGTCACGATAGAAAGTGGTGCGGCGGCTGTTCATTTCACGGCTCCCTTCTTGGCGGCCAGCATGCGTTCAAGTTCGCTTATCGGTTCGTCGCTGTCGGTAGCGGCGGCACGGCCGAGCGGACGGAATTCGGGGTGATCGGCCGAAACCAGCCGTTCCACCGTGGTCATCCGGTCCTCCAGCCGCCGCGCCAGCCGGTACAGTTCATCGAGCAGCGCTTCGTCGCCGCTGGTCAGCGTCGCGGCGGTTTTCCACCGCGTGACATAATGCAGAATGATCCAGGGCAGAAAGATGAACAGCGATACGATCGCGATCAAGCCCATGACATCGCCGGAGTCCATGATATCAGCCCTCCTTGCCGGCCAGCGCGCGCTTCATCGCCGCCAGCTCTTCGTCAATCTTGTCCTCACCGGCCAGCGCGGCGATCTCGTCGGCCAGCGTCGGCTTGGCGGCGGCCATGCCCAGCGCATCGGCGCGGCCTTCGGCATCATCGACCCGGCGTTCCAGATGGTCGAACCGGGCCAGCGCCTCGTCAACGCGTTCGCTGGTCATCAGCTTGCGCAGCCGCACGCGGTTTTCGGCGGATTCGAGCCGGGCGGCGATCACCCCCTGCCGGCTGCGCGCCTCGCGCAGGCGGGTCTGCAGCTTTTCGATATCGGCTTCATAGGCGCTCAGCGAATCCGCCAGCACGGCGATTTCGCTGCGCAGCTGGTCGGCCATGTCGCCGGCCTTTTTCTTTTCAACCAGCGCGGCGCGCGCCAGATCCTCGCGATCCTTTGACAGCGCCAGTTGCGCCTTGTCCGCCCAATCGGCCTGCAAGCGGTCCAGCTTGTCGACATGACGCTGCATTTCCTTTTGATCGGCAATGCTGCGCGCCGCCGAGGCGCGCACTTCGACCAGCGTTTCCTCCATTTCCAGGATGATCATGCGGATCATCTTCACCGGGTCTTCGGCGCGGTCGATCAGATCGGTAAAATTGGCGGCAATGATGTCGCGGGTGCGCGAAAAGATACCCATGGGGAAAGCTCCGATAACAGGGCGGGTGGCGGCGGCGGCCGGCATGTGCTGATCAATCAGCGCATGCTGCCTTGCCGCGATGGCGCGATCAAGTCGCGAAAGCGGGGCCGGTGGTGTGGTCATGCCAGTTCGCCGGTGATCGCGGCGGGGCTGGCCAGCACGTGCGGGGCACAGGCGGCGCGTTCCAGCGCGGCCGGACGGGCCAGCGATACCCCGCTGAGCGCCGCCAGCGCCAGCACGCTGGCAACCGCGGCACGGCCAAGGGGCGAGGCGAAGAAGCGGGCGGTGTCGGTCACGGCAGTGTCCTTTGTGCAGAATTGTCAGGCCCCGGGGGGCGATGCCCAAGTATTTGCACAAGCCGTGCCAAACGCTGAAAGCCGCACAAATGCGCGGTTTTTGCTCATGCCGCGCATAGGCCATGTGGTAAATCTTGCCCAATCTTGGGAAAATGCGCTATTGCTTGGCAATGGATCGCGCATCGCAACTGATCGGCCAGGCCGGCGCCTTTCTCGACGCGGTCGAACGCGCCAGCCGCGCCGCGCCGCTGCGCCGCCCGGTGCTGGTGATCGGCGAACGCGGCACCGGCAAGGAACTGATCGCCGAACGGCTGCATCACCTGTCGACCCGCTGGCAGGAACCGCTGGTCACGATGAACTGCGCCGCGCTGCCCGAAACGCTGATCGAGGCGGAACTGTTCGGGCACGAGGCCGGTGCCTTCACCGGCGCCTCGCGCGCGCGCGCCGGCCGGTTTGAAGAGGCCGATCGCGGCACGCTGTTCCTCGACGAGCTTGGCACGCTGTCGATGGCCGCGCAGGAACGGCTGCTGCGCGTGGTCGAATATGGCGAAGTCGCACGGATCGGATCGTCCCGGCCGATCCGCGTCGATGTGCGCATTGTCGCCGCCACCAACGAAGATCTGCCGCGCATGGCCGCCGAGGGCCGGTTCCGCCCCGATCTGCTCGACCGGTTGAGCTTTGAAGTGATCACGCTGCCCCCGTTGCGCGTGCGCGAGGGCGATATCGGCATGCTGGCCGATCACTTTGCCCGCCGCATGGCCGCCGAACTGGGCTGGGACACCTGGCCGGGGTTTGCCGACGCGGTCCGGGCCGCGCTTGAAACGCACCACTGGCCGGGCAATGTCCGCGAATTGCGCAATGTGGTCGAACGCGCGGTCTATCGCTGGGATGATCCGCACCACCCGGTCGGCGAAGTGCAGTTCGATCCGTTCGAATCGCCGTGGAAACCGGCTGGCCAGACCCCGCCCCCGACCACCGCGCCGACCGCTGTCGCCAGCCCAACTCCGGCCCCCGCGCTCGATGCGGTGACCGATCTCAAAAGCGCGGTCGATGCCCACGAACGCACGATCATCGAACACCATCTCGCGCGCAACCGCTTCAACCAGCGCCAGACGGCCAAGGCGCTGGGACTCAGCTATGACCAGTTGCGCCATGCCTTGCGCCGCCACGGCCTGATCGACCGGGCATGACCGCGTGCACCAACCGGGCGCCATCATGGCGCTGACCCGCCTGACCTTGCGCGATTTTCGCAACCATGCCGCCACGCGCCTCGACAGTCTGGCGCGGTTCAACGTGCTGGTCGGCGAAAACGGCGCGGGCAAGACCAATGTGCTCGAAGCGATCAGCCTGCTCGCCCCCGGTCGCGGGCTGCGCCGCGCCGCGCCGGGCGAGATGGCGGCCCAAAATGGCCCTGGCGATTTTGCCGTCACCGCCGAACTCGAACAGGGCGCGGTGGCGATCAGCACTGCCACCAGCCCGGCGCAGCCCAACCGGCGGCTGGTGCGCATCAACGGCGCCGAAGGCCCTGCCACGCGGCTGGCCGAATGGCTGGCGCTAACCTGGCTGACCCCGGCGATGGACCGGCTGTTTGTCGAAGGCGCCGGCGCGCGGCGGCGCTTTCTTGATCGGCTGGTGCTGGCGGTCGAACCCGGCCATGCCAGCACGGCAGCGCGCTACGACCGCGCCTTGCGCGAACGCAACCGCCTGCTCGCCGATGCGGCCGAACCCGATCCGCGCTGGCTCGACGCGCTCGAGGCGCCGATGGCCGAAGCCGGCGCGGCGATCGCGATGGCGCGCCAACGCCTGACCGACCGCCTCAACCAGGCGCTGGCCGGCGAAGCCGACAGCCCGTTTGCCCAGCCCGAACTCGCCTATGCCGGCGAAACCCCCGGCGATGCGCCGGAACTCGCCCTCCGCTTGCGCGAAGGCCGGCGACGCGAGCGCGCGGCAGGGCGCACGCTGATCGGCCCGCACCGCGATGACTGGGTGGTGACGATGGCCGCCAAACAGGCACCGGCGGCGGTCTGTTCAACCGGCGAGCAAAAGGCGATGTTGATCGCGATCGTGCTCGCCCATGCCGGGCTCGATCAGGCACAACCGCGCCTGCTGCTGCTCGACGAAATCGCCGCGCATCTCGATCCGCTGCGCCGCGCCGCGCTGTATGACCGCCTCGCCGCGACCGGCGCGCAAATCTGGATGACCGGCACCGAACCCGCCCCCTTCGCCACCCTGCCCGACAGCGCCGCATTCTGGCACGTGCGCGACGGCATCGTGTCTTGAGCCGCGCTACGCTGGGGCTGGAAGTTTCAAGAAATCAACCAAGTGTTTGATTCAAAACACCTCCGCTCATCCTGAGCCTGTCGAAGGATGCGCGCAAACGGCCCGGTATACGCGCTTTTTTCCGCACGCGGGGCGGGTGTCAGCGCGCATCCTTCGACAAGCTCAGGATGAGCGGATCTCTGATAAAACAAATAGTTGGCCCAATAAGGAAGTGCTGTGGCCCTCGAGGGGGTGGGCTTAATTTTCCCATCCCCACCTGCGCCAAACCTTCCTCACGAATGCCTCGCCGCCTGCAAAGCCTGCGCCACCGCCGGCTCGGTCGCCTTGACGATCTGAGCCACCCCGGCGCGGTTGGGGTGGATATGGTCATCGAGCAGCAGTTGCGGCTTGCCGATCACCGCGGTCAGGAAAAACGGCACCAGCGGTACATGGTGCGCGCGCGCCAGATCGGGCCAGATCGGGTTGAACGCGGCGGTATAGTCCTTGCCCAGGTTGGGCGCGGCGAGCATCCCGGTCAGCATCACCGGAATATGCCGCGCCTCGATCGCGGCGATGATCGCCTCCAGGTTGGCGCGGGTCTGCGCCGGGGGCAGGCCGCGCAGCATGTCGTTGCCGCCCAGCCCGACCATCACCAGCGCCGGCCGCTGTGGCTGGTTGTCGAGCGTAAACGCCAGCCGCGCCAGCGCCGCCGCGGTGGTATCGCCCGAGACCCCGGCATTGACCACCCGCGCGGCCACCCCGGCGCGCGCCAGCGCATCCTGCAATTGCGCCGGATAGCTGTCATCGGGGTTCAACCGGTATCCGGCATACAAACTGTCGCCAAACGCCAGGATCACCGGCGCCCCCGCCGGCACCGCCGGACGCGCGGTGGGTGCCTCGGCCGGCGCCACCAATGCGGCATCACCCGCCTGTTCGGGCGCGCTCTGCTGCTGGCACGCGGCGAGCGCCAGACAGAGCACGGCGGCCAGCCGCCACCCCCGCCTGGTCGGCCGGGACAGGGGCGATTCATGGGCAGGGCTTGCGGGCATCATCGGCCTTTTCACGGAAGTACGCTTGCAGATGCCGCCAGATGTATGCCACCACGCGGCGGTGACAAGCTCCCCCCCGATGATCGTCGCGCAAAACCTGCGCCTTGTGCTGGGCGAAGCCCGCGTCAGCGTGCTCAACGGCATCGATCTGACCGTCGCGGCGGGGGAAACGCTGGCGCTGCTTGGCCCTTCGGGATCGGGCAAATCGTCGCTGCTGGCGGTGCTCGCCGGGCTGGAACGCGCCAGCAGCGGGCAATTGCACGTCGCCGGGCAGGATTTTTCGGCGCTCAATGAAGATGCGCTGGCCCGCGCCCGGCGCGGCCGGATCGGCGTGGTGCTGCAGGCGTTTCACCTGCTGCCGACGATGACCGCGCTCGAAAACGTCGCCACCCCGCTCGATCTGGCCGGCGCCGGCGATGCCATCGAGCGCGCGCGCGAAGAACTCGGCGCGGTCGGCCTGTCGCACCGCCTGCACCACTATCCCGCGCAATTGTCGGGCGGCGAACAGCAGCGCGTGGCGATCGCCCGCGCGCTGGCGCCGCACCCGGCGCTGCTGTTTGCCGACGAACCGACCGGCAATCTCGACCATGCCACCGGCGACGCAGTGGCCGATCTGCTGTTTGCGCGCGCCGCAGCGGCCGGCGCGACGCTGATCCTGGTGACTCATGACGAAGCGCTGGCGCGGCGCTGCGCGCGGGTGGTGCGGCTGGCCGACGGATTGATTGCCAGCGACAGCGCGGCATGACCGCCCCGCTGCCCTGGACCACCGCCTGGCGGCTGGCGCGGCGCGGGCTCGACTGGCGCTTTGGCGGGCTGCGGCTGCTGATCGTGTGCCTGGTGCTCGGCGCCGCGGCGCTGGCGACGATTGCCACGCTGACCGGGGCGATCGACCACGAATTGACCACGCGCGGCGCGGCGATGCTGGGCGGTGATGCCGAATTCAGCATCGCCGCGCGCCCCGCCAGCGCCACCGAATTTGCCGCCATCGCCCGCGCTGGCCGCATCTCGGGCGGGGTGCGCATGCAGGCGATGGCGCAAAAGGCCGATGGCAGCGCGGTGCCGGTCGAATTGAAAGCGGTCGATGCGCATTGGCCGCTCTACGGCACCTTCACGCTCGCCGCGCCCGGTGGGGTGCGCCGCGCCGGGGCGCCCACCGGGATGACCGCGTGGATCGCGCCGGGGCTGGCCGATCGGCTGGGGGTGGCACCGGGCGATCATCTGCGCATCGGCGCGGCCGATCTGGTGATCGGCGGGGTCATCGCCGATGAGCCTGATCGGCTGGGCGACGGTTTTGCGCTCGGCCCCACCGTGATCATCGGTACTCAGGCGCTGGCCGCCAGCGCGCTGATCCAGCCGGGCACGCTGGCACGCTGGAAATACCGCGTTGCGCTGCCCGCCGGCACCGCGCCGCAAACGGTGATCGACCGCTTCAAGACGGCCTTCCCCGCCTCTGGCTTTGAATTTCGCACCCGCGAACGCGCCTCGCCGGGGCTTGACCGGTTCGTCTCGCGGCTGGGGCAATTCCTCGGGCTGGTCGCGCTGGCGGCGCTGGCAATTGCCGGCATCGGCATCGGCAACGGCGTGACCGGGTTTCTCGATCAGCGGCGCGGCACGATCGCCACGCTCAAAATCCTTGGCGCCACCAGCGCCGATATCACCCGCGTGTTTGCCTTGCAGATCGGGCTGGCCAGCGTGATCGCGGTCGCGCTCGGGCTGCTGATCGCGCTGCTCGGCACGCCGCTGATCGCGCTGGCGCTGGCGCGGGTGCTGCCGGTGGCGGCCGGCGTGGTAGTCGATCCGGCGGCGCTGGCGCTGGCGGCGGCGCAATCGCTGCTGATCGCGCTGGCCTTTGCCACCCCGCCGCTGCTGCGCGCGCAGGCGTTTGGCGCGATGGCGATGCTGCGCGCGCGGGTCATGCCGCTGGCGCTGCCGTGGCGCGCGCTGGCGCTGCCGGTGGGGGCGGCGCTGCTGGCGATTGTCGCGCTGGCGGTGATCCCGGCGCAGCAGCCTTTGCTGGCGCTGGGGTTTCTCGGCGGCGCGGCGGCGCTGTTCGCGGTGCTGGCGCTGCTCGGCTGGGCGCTGACCCGCCTGGCGGCGCGCCTGCCGCGTCCGGGTGGAACGATCGCGCGCATGGCGCTGACCAATCTGCATCGCCCGGGCGCGCAGACCCCGGCGCTGGTGGTCGCGCTGGGCTTTGCGCTGGCCGCCTTTGTCGTGCTGGCGGGGGTGGAAACCAGTCTGGATGGCAATATCGCGCGGCGGGTGCCGGCGCGCGCACCCGATTATTTCGTGCTCGACGTGCCGCGCGGCGACGAAGCGGCATTTCGCGCTGCAGTGGCGCGGATCGCCCCGGCAGCGGCGGTGCGCACGGTGCCGACGATGCGCGGGTCGATCCTCGCCTATGGCCCGGCCGACCACATGACCCGCGTCGCCGATCTGAAGGTGATCCCCGACGATGCCTGGCCGCTGCGCGGTGATCGCGGGCTGACTTATGCCGACAGCGTGCCGCCGGGCAATGTGCTGACCGCCGGGCGCTGGTGGCCGCACGATTATCATGGCCCCCCGTTGGTCTCGATCGACGAAACTTTGGCCAAAGTGCTCCACCTGCAACTGGGCGATCGGCTGACGATCTCGCTGCTCGGGGTCGAACGCAGCGCGACAATCGCCAGTTACCGCCGTATCGACTGGGATTCGTTCGGGTTCAATTATGTGCTGGTGTTCAGCCCCAATGCCATCGCCGATGCCCCGCACAACCTGGCGGCGACGATCGAACTGCCCGCCAGCGCGCGCACCGCGCCGGTGCGCCGCGCGATCCTGGGCACGCTGGTGCGCGCGCTGCCGGCCAGTTCGGTGATCGAGGTCGGTCCGGTGCTGGGCGAGGCGCGCGCGCTGCTGGCGCAAGTATCGGCGGCGGTGCTCGCGGCTGCCTCGGTCGCGGTGCTGGCCGGGCTGGCGGTGCTGGCCGGGGCGATCGCCGCGCAACGCGCCAGCCGCCAATACGACAGCGTGATCCTGCGCGTGCTCGGCGCCGGCAGCGGCCAATTGCTGCTGCTGGTGCTGGCCGAATATGCCCTGCTCAGCGCAATCCTCGCCGCGCTGGCGCTGATCCTGGGCAGCGCGATCGCCTGGGCGGTGGTGACCCAACTGTTCGGCTTTGTCTGGCTGCCCGATTGGCGGGTGATCGCCGCGGTGCTGGCCACCGGCGTCGCGCTGGTGATCGCGCTCGCGCTGGGCGGATCATGGACCGTGCTGACCACCCGCCCGGCGCGGATCTTGCGCGAACTGTAATCCGCTCAGTCAAACACGCTGGCGTGCGAACTGTCGCGCGGATCGGGGCCATAGCGGTTTGGCCCGCGCGTGCCGGCCAACAGCATCATGATCAGCAGCACCAGCCCGCCGAACGGAATGAAGCTGATCAGCACGAACAGGCCCGACCGATCCTGATCGTGCAACCGGCGTACCATCAACGCCAGCGCCGGGATCAGCGTGCCCAGCACAAACACCGCGACCAGCACACCGAACACGCCCAGAACCAGCGCCGGACCGGAGTTCGCGTGACGGTCAGTCGTGCTAAAGGTAATGGAAAACGTCATGACGAAAACGGCCGCCAGCACCAGCATGTAGAACAGATAGAACAACCAGTATTCGCGCCGGGTCGACCGACCCGAAAAATCGAAATAGCGCCGATAGGGCAAAATCATCCATTCCATCGCGTATCCCCCGCCCGGGCGCCCCCCAGTTCCGCGCCCCCGCCGGGATAACGCCACAAGCCGCGCGCCGACGCAACCCCTGCCCCGCGCAGCACCCCCGCAATTCGCCCACTTGCCGCAGCGCACACAAACCGGTATGGGCGCGGCCATTCCGGCAGAACTGGGGCAGGGTTTGATCCGATCGCGGCGTGACACCATGGTGTCGCATCGTGATGGCAGATGGCCTTGTCCTTAACCCCTGCCCCGTTCTGTGAAAGTCTGCATGTCATGACCAGCGCCCTGCGCAATATCGCGATCATCGCCCACGTCGACCACGGCAAAACCACGCTGGTCGATCAACTGTTCCGTCAATCGGGCACGTTCCGCGACAACCAGCGTGTCGAAGAACGCGCGATGGATTCGAACGATCTCGAAAAGGAACGCGGGATCACCATTCTGGCCAAGTGCACCTCGGTCGAATGGGAAAACCCCGCCAATGGCGAAGTGACCCGGATCAACATCGTCGATACCCCCGGCCACGCCGATTTCGGCGGCGAAGTCGAACGCATCCTGTCGATGGTCGATGGCGTGATCCTGCTGGTTGACAGCAGCGAAGGCGCGATGCCGCAGACCAAGTTCGTGACCGGCAAGGCGCTCGCGCTGGGCCTGCGCCCGATCGTGGTGGTCAACAAGATCGACCGCCCCGATGGCCGCGCGCAGGAAGTGCTCGACGAAGTGTTCGACTTGTTCGTCAGCCTCGAAGCCAGCGACGAACAGCTTGAATTCCCGGTACTCTATGCCTCGGGCCGCAACGGCTATGCCAGCGAAGACGAATCTGCGCGCGAAGGCACGCTGGTGCCGCTGTTCGAAAAGATCGTTAGCCACGTGCCGTCGCCCGGGCTCGATGCCGATGCACCGTTCAGCTTCCTTGCCACGCTGCTCGATCGCGACAATTTCATGGGCCGCGTGCTCACCGGCCGCGTCCAGTCGGGCCGCATCCGCGTCAACCAGCCGATCCACGCGCTCGACCGCGACGGCAAAGTGATCGAAGTCGGCCGCGCGTCAAAGCTGATGGCGTTCCAGGGGCTTGACCGCGTGCCGGTCGAAGAAGCCCAGGCCGGCGATATCATCGCGATTGCCGGGCTCGAAAAGGCGACCGTGGCCAATACCATCGCCGATACCAGCGTGTCCGAACCGATCGCCGCGCAGCCGATCGACCCGCCGACGCTGGCGATGCGCTTTGCCGTCAACGACAGCCCGTTTGCCGGGCGCGAAGGCGACAAGGTGACCAGCCGGATGATCCGCGACCGCCTGTTCCGCGAAGCCGAAACCAATGTCGCGATCCGCGTTACCGAAAGCGCCGACAAGGACAGCTTTGAAGTCGCCGGGCGCGGCGAACTGCAATTGGGCGTGCTGATCGAAACGATGCGCCGCGAAGGGTTTGAACTGGGCATCAGCCGCCCGCGCGTGCTGTTCGGCACCGACGAGGAAGGCGCGCGCACCGAGCCTTATGAAACCGTGCTGATCGACGTCGATGACGAATATGCCGGCACCGTGGTGGAAAAGATGCAGCGCCGCAAGGCAGAGCTGACCGACATGCGCCCGTCGGGCGCGGGCAAGACGCGGATCACCTTTTCCGCGCCGTCGCGCGGGCTGATCGGCTATCACGGCGAATTCCTGTCGGATACGCGCGGCACCGGGATCATGAACCGGCTGTTCGAAAAGTATGGCCCGCACAAAGGTGCGATCGAAGGCCGCCAGAACGGCGTGCTGATTTCCAATTCGACCGGCGAAGCGGTGGGCTATGCGCTCAACAGCCTCGAAGATCGCGGCGTGCTGTTCGTCTCGCCGCAGGAAAAAGTCTATGAAGGGATGATCATCGGCGAAAATGCCAAGCCCGAAGATCTCGAAGTCAACCCGCTGAAATCCAAGCAGCTGACCAACTTCCGCTCGACCGGCAAGGATGATGCGATCCGCCTCACCCCGCCGCGGGTGATGACGCTGGAACAGGCGATCGCCTATATCGACGATGATGAAATGGTCGAAGTGACCCCGCAGTCGATCCGTCTGCGCAAGGCGATCCTCGATCCCAACGAGCGCAAGAAGGCGAGCCGCCGCAAGGAAGCCGCCTGATCCGCCACCGCCCCCGGCATCGCGCGATGCCGGGGAGGCGAGAGCCGGTTACAGCAACAGATTGAGCGCGCTGCCCGCGGTCTGCGCAGCGCTGGTCGCACCTTGCAGCGCCGTTGCAAATGGCGTTGCCGCGGTGCTGGTGGTGCTGCCCGAAGCGGCGGCATGGTGATGGTGCCCGTGATGACCACCGTGGGCACCGCTGGCCGCCTGCGCGGCGGCGGTGGTCGGTGCGGTCGTGCTCGCCGCAGCGGCGACGCTGGCGGTGGCTCCGGCGGTGGTGCCGGTGGTATCCGCAGCCTTGACCGCGCTCGACAACTGGTTGGCCCAACTGGTGGTTCCAGCGGTCAGTGCGCCGGGGCTGGTAATCTGCATGGCATGGCCTTTTCGTTCGCGAACGGCACACCGCCGAATGATTTGCGGGCCGCACGACACAGAACGGCACAGCGGCGAAAAGGTTAAGCCCTGTGGCCAAATTGCCGCAATCTTAATCAATGTGCTTGGGCGGCCACAAAGGCATCGCCTGTCATCAAACTGACCCCGTTTTGCAACGCAGCCGTCACCCTCGCCTGCCACCGGGCCGGCAGACGTTCTCTTGACCTGACGGGGGTTTATCCATGTCACAGTTTGCCATTCGCCACCTCGTGCTTGCCGGAACCGCGCTCAGCCTCGGCCTTGCGCTGCCCGCCCATGCCAATGACGCGGCCGATGCCGCCGGCCCGATCCGCAGCAACGACGAAATCGTCGTCACCGCGACCAAAGTGAACAAGGAAACCCCGATCACCGCATCGGTGCTGACGGCCGAACCGCAATCGATCATCACCCGCACGATCATCGAGGATTCGGTGTCGAAAACCGCCGATTTCATGGCGATCGCCGCGCTGTCGCCGGGGGCGGCGACCACCAACCTCGGCAACGGCCCCGGCTTTGGCGATACCAAGCTGATCCTGCGCGGGTTTGCCGATGGCAAATACAACATCACCATCGACGGCATTCCGTTCGGCGATTCGAACGATCCGACGCACCATTCGACCGCCTATTTCCCCGATGGCACCTATGACCGCATCGTCGTCGATCGCGGCCCCGGCTATGCCACCGACCTTGGCCAGGCCAGCTATGGCGGCAACGTCCACCTCTATTCGCGCAGCCCCGATGACAAGTTCGGCGGCGAAGTGCTCGGCCTTTATGGCAGCTACAATTCGCAGCTCGAACGCTTCACCATCAATTCGGGCAAGATCAGCGGGCTGGGCGATCTCAAACTGATCGCCGTGGGCGAACACAAGAAAACCGATGGCGCGCTGACCGCGCTGCCCGGCGAATGGTACAACGGCTTCATCAAGGGCGAAGTGAACCTGGGCAGCAGCGCCCGGCTGACCCTGATGAGCACCTACAACCATTCGATCCTCTATCAGCCCGACAGCTCGAATGGCGCCAGCTGCTGGGTCAGCGCCAGCGGCGCGCCGGCCAGCGCGCCATCGACCGTGTCGGCCGGCGACTGCCAGGCCGCCTCGCAGATCGGCACGTATGGCCTCAATTATGCGGCGATCACCCCGGCCCAGGCCGCCACTTCGCCGTGGTCGCCCGCGCGCAACGACTGGAACTGGCAGGACAAGGCGACCGACTTCGAAATCGCCCGGCTGCAGTGGGATATCACCCCCTGGCTGAGCCTCGACAACAAGACCTACACCTATTTCTACAAGAACTTCACCGTCGAAGCCGACAACGTCGGCACCCCCTGCCCGATCGCCACCGCCACCACCTGCAGCAACCAGAGCACGTATCTGACGCAAGTCAACGGCAAGACGCTGCTCGCCAACGGCACCCCGCTGCCGGTCAGCGGCCCGGCCACCGCCGGCGACATTCCCGGCCACACCAAGCTCAACCAGTACCGCCAGATCGGCAACGTGCTCGAGCTCGATGCCAAGACCGGGATCGGCGTCGCCAAAGTCGGCTTCTGGTACGAACATTCACGCTCGCACCGGCTGGGCTACGACTATGACCTGACGCTGCTGTCCGCCGCCGGCGGGATCGGCGACGACTATTTCAACTTCAACATCGCCAATTCGGGCGCCTACTGGAACTACAACAAGAAAGACGGCGTGACCAACGTCGAGTCCAACGGCACCCCGGTGCCGCTCTATCTCAGCTATGACGAACGCACCGGCTGGGAACAGTACCAGGGCTTTGGCGAATTCCAGTTCAAGCTGCTGGCCGACACGCTGACCGTTACCCCGGGTGTCAAAGTGCAAAGCTTTACCCGCAGTTCGGCCACCCCGCTGGCCACCCAGTCGGCGCGTGAAGGGCTCTATGCCAGCGAAACCTACAAGCCGACGCTGCCCTATTTCACCGCCAACTATCTGATCCACCCCAACCTTTCGGTCTATGCGCAATATGCCAAGGGGTTTGTCATCCCCGCGCTGAGCGCCAGCCTCGAAGCGGTGTCGACCACCGGGGGCAATCTCCTGCCGCAGACCCCGGCACCGACCCGCACCACCAATTACCAGGCCGGGCTGGTCTATTCGGGCGAACGGGTCAACTTTGACGGCGATGTCTATTACATCCAGGCCAGCAATTCGACCTACACCGATCCGTCGCAACCCGGCATCGTCATCCAGAACGGCAACCCGGCGACCTATCAGGGCCTCGAAGCGCAGTTGAGCGTGGTCATCCTCAATGGCCTGACCGCGATCGTCAACGGCCAGATCGGCAAGGCCAGCGACGATGTCACGCACCTGTGGCTGCCCAGCGTCGCCAACCACACCGCGATGATCGGCGCGGTCTACCGCTCGGGCGGGCTGCGGCTGAGCTACACGCACAAGTTCACCGGCGAACAATATGCCAAATCGCTGGTCTATGCCGCCGCCACCGGCATCACGCCAGAAATCGACGAAACCTACATCCTGCCCGGCTACAGCACCGGCACGGCGGTCGCCAGCTACACCTGGCAGGCGCTCACCGCCGGCATCTCGGTCGACAACGTGTTCAATTCACGCCCGACCACCGCGATCAGCCTGGGCGGCTACACCGCGGCGACCAACAGCTTCAACCCGGTGGGGACGTATTACACCTTCCAGTCCCCGCGCACGGTGCAGGTCAGCCTGAAGTACAAGTTCTGAAGTAATATCGAATAACCGGGACGGGGCGCAGGGAAACCTGCGCCCCTTCTGTTTTGCACCACACATACTGCAAGAAATCTCGAACAACCAAACCAACCTGGTTCGTCCTGAGCTTGTCGAAGGATGCGGGCAAACGCACGGAATCGCACTTATATTACCGCGCCCGGCTCCGACCTTTGCGCGCATCCTTCGACAGGCTCAGGATGAACGGGGTTATTTCAAGTAAGATACCGCGCGAAGAGCCCCACTACCTCGCCCCCGCAAAAAACCGGTTCCCACTTTTTTGCGCGATGCGAGTCCTTGTTGGTCGCATCGCACCCGCAAAAAACCGGTTCTCACTTTTTTGCGCGATGCGAGTCATGGTTGGTCGCATCGCCCCCGCAAAAAACCGGTTCCCACTTTTTTGCGCGATGCTCTATGGCCCCCCGATGCCCAACACCGTGCCCGATGCCGCCGAACCCGATCTCTCCGCGCTGCGCGTCGCGCTGTTCAGCGGGAATTACAATTATGTTCGCGATGGCGCCAACCAGGCGCTCAATCGGCTGGTCGGCTATCTGTTGCGCCACGGCGCGGCGGTGCGGGTCTATTCGCCGGTGGTGGCGCAGCCGGCGTTTGAACCGACCGGGGACTTGATCAATCTGCCCTCGCTGGCGCTGCCGGGGCGCGGCGAATACCGCGTGCCGCTGCTGCTCGGCCCGACCGCGCGGCGCGATCTGAGGGCGTTTGCCCCCAATGTGCTGCACGTGTCGTCGCCCGATTTTGCCGGGCAGCGCGCGGTAACCTGGGCGCGCGCGCGGGGCCTGCCGGTGCTGGCCAGCGTGCATACCCGGTTCGATACCTATCCACGCTATTACAACATGGCGTGGATCGAACCGGTGGTCACCGCGATCCTGCGCCGGTTCTATCGCCGCTGCGACGCGCTGGTGGCGCCGTCCGAATCGATGGCCCAGGTGCTGCGCGACCAGCGGATGAATTACGATATCTCGTTGTGGTCACGCGGGGTCGATCGCACCATTTTCAACCCCGATCGCCGCGATCCGGCGTGGCGGCGCGCGCTCGGGATCGGCGATGACGAAGTGGTGATCGGCTTCCTCGGCCGGCTGGTGATGGAAAAAGGGCTCGACGTGTTTGCCGACACGATCGACGAACTGACCCAGCGCGGCTTTGCCCACCGCGTGCTGGTGATCGGCGAAGGCCCGGCGCGCGACTGGTTTCAGGCGCGCCTGCCGCAGGCGGTGTTTGCCGGATTTCAGGGCGGGGCCGATCTTGGCCGCGCGGTCGCCTCTATGGACGTGCTGTTCAACCCCTCGGTCACCGAAACTTTTGGCAATGTCACGCTCGAGGCGATGGCCTGCGCGCTGCCGGTGGTCGCCGCCGAAGCGACCGGCAGCGAAAGCCTGGTCGAAAACCACGTCAATGGCCGCCTGATCCGCCCGGGCGCGATCCACGCCTTTGCCGAAGCGCTGCGCACTTATCTCGAAGATCCCGCTTTGCGCGCGCGCCACGGCCAGGCTGGCGAAGCGCGCGCGCACGATTTCGGCTGGGACCGCATCAATCGCGCGGTGGCCGATACCTATCTGCGGCTGATCCGCCAGAAGTCCGCCGCGCGCTGAATAATCTCCTTTATTTTAACCATTCTTTAGCCATTTATCGGCCTCATCAACTTACCTGCATCGGTTTAATGCCCGCCTGAATGCCATTACGGTATTCTTGCGAGAAGAACCTGATGGATTTCGGTCGCCTGCTGTGCATGTTCAATGCACATCGCCCGCTCCGCCGCACGGTAACGTGGGACGGGCGCTCCTACGTTGGCGATTGCAAGTGGTGCGGCAAGCCGATCTGGCGCAAGCGCAAGGGCGCGTGGCGGCGGATCAAACCCGCTCCATAAACCGGAATCAGGCCGCCGCCGGCTGCGCCGTGGTCAGCGCGACAAACACGTCTTCCAGATCGGCCTCGCGCGTGGTGACATCGACGATACCATAGCCGAATTCCTGCACCAGCGCGAGAATCTGCCCGGCATTGGCGCGATCCTTGTCATACGTCACTTCGAGCTGGCGATCAGCACCGATCACGCTGCGGCGAATCAGCGGATGTTCGGGCGCGGTGGTGATCGCGCGATCGAGCGTGAGCACGACGACCTTTTCACGCGCCATGTTGACCAGATCCTTGGTCGGCTTGTCGGTGATCAGCCGGCCATGGTTGATGATCGCGATGCGATCGCACAGCTCTTCGGCTTCTTCGAGATAATGCGTGGTGAGCACCACGCTGACCCCGTCGGCATTGAGCTGCCGCACCAGATCCCACAACTGGCGGCGCAATTCGACATCGACCCCGGCGGTCGGCTCGTCGAGCACCAGCACCGGCGGGCTGTGCACCATCGCCTTGGCAATCAGCAGCCGGCGACGCATCCCGCCCGACAATGACCGGGCATGGGCATGCGCCTTGTCGGCCAGGTGCACCGCATCAAGCAATTCCATCGAGCGGCGCCGCGAGGCGGGCACGCCATAGAGCCCGGCCTGGATTTCGAGCACTTCGAACGGGGTAAAGAACGGGTCGAACACCACTTCCTGCGGGACGATCCCGATCGCCGCCTTGGCATTGCGGCGGTCGCGATCGATATCGTGGCCCCAGATCGCCACACTGCCCGAAGTCTTGACCACCAGCCCGGCGAGCGTGTTGATCAGCGTCGATTTGCCCGCGCCGTTGGGGCCGAGCAACCCGAAGACCTGCCCGCGCGGGACATCGAGGCTGACCCCGGCGAGCGCCAGCTTGCCCTCTCCCTGCCCGGCCGGGGCATAGCGTTTGACCAGATCGCGAATGGCAATGGCAGCAGTCGGTTCCATGGCATTCTCCCTGCCCTGCCCGGCGCGGCGCGTAAAGACGCAAATGGGGCACAGCAATCTTGTCGCACCCGGTGCCGTTTGCTAGGGCGCATGGCCATGACCACACCCCGCGAAACCAGCCGAACCGACAAGACCCGCGTGCGCTGCGATGGCGCCGGCGGTATCCGTGCCATTGGCGGCCTCGCCCCGGCGGCGCTCGGCCATCCGCGCGTCTGGCTGGAAATCGATGAACGCGGCTATGTCGATTGCGGCTATTGCGACCACCGCTTCGTGCTGATCGGCGGCCCGGCCGACCACGAGGCCGATCAGGCCGCCTGAACCACTGGCGCGCCGGCGCATCGCGGCTTATAGCAGCGGCGATGACCGACCTTTCCGACCCGCGCTCGCTGCTCTATCGCCCTGGCCTGTTGACCCCCGATGATGCCCGCCGGCTGACCGCTGCGGCACTGGGGCGCTGCGACGATGGCGAACTCTATTTGCAATTCATCGCCTCGGAAAGCTTCGGCTTTGACGATGGCCGGCTGAAAACCGCCGATTATTCGCGCGATGCCGGGTTCGGCCTGCGCGGGGTATCGGGCGAAATGACCGGGTTTGCCCACGCCAACGAAATTTCCGCAGCGGCGATCGCCCGTGCCGGCGAAACGCTGACGCTGCTCGATCCCGCCACCGCCGCCCCCGCCGGCCCGCCGCGCCCGCACAACCGCCACCTCTACACCGATGCCTCGCCGCTCGATGCGGTGCCGTTCGAGGCCAAAGTGCGCCTGCTCGAAGCGATCGACGCCGCCGCCCGCGCGCGCGATCCGCGCGTGGTGCAGGTCTCGGCCTCGCTCGCGGGCAGCTGGTCGGTGATCGAAATCGTCCGCGCCGACGGCTTTGTCGCGCACGATATCCGCCCGCTGGTGCGGCTCAATGTCGGGATCGTGGTCGAACACAAAGGGCGGCGCGAAACCGGCAGCTTTGGCCTCGGCGGACGGCGGCTCTATGACGATCTGTTCCTGCCGGCGACATGGAACCGTGCGATCGACGAGGCCTTGGCGCAGGCGCTGGTCAACCTTGAGGCAGTCGCCGCGCCGGCGGGCGAAATGACCGTGCTGGTCGGCCCCGGCTGGCCCGGCGTGCTGCTGCACGAAGCGGTCGGCCACGGGCTCGAAGGCGATTTCAACCGCAAGGGCACCAGCGCCTTTTCCGGCCGCATCGGCGAACGCGTCGCCGCGGCGGGGGTCACCGTGGTCGATGACGGCACGCTGATCGGCGAAGCCGGCGGCGGGCGGCGCGGATCGCTGTCGATCGACGATGAAGGCACCCCGACGCAGGAAAACGTGCTGATCGAAGACGGCATTCTCAAAGGCTACATGCAGGACCGGCTCAATGCCCGGCTGATGGGGGTTGCCCCCACCGGCAACGGCCGCCGCGAAAACTATGCCCATGCGCCGATGCCGCGCATGACCAATACCTTCATGCGCGCCGGCAACGACGACCCGGCCGAATTGCTGGCACGGGTCAAGGACGGGATCTTTGCCAAATCGTTCGGCGGCGGCCAGGTCGATATTACCAGCGGCAAATTCGTGTTTTCCTGCACCGAGGCCTATCGTGTTGAAAACGGCCGGATCAGCGCGCCGATCAAGGGCGCCACGCTGATCGGCGACGGCCCGACCGTGCTGACCCGCGTGCTGGGCATCGGCAACGACATGGCGATCGACGAAGGCATCGGCATTTGCGGCAAGGGCGGACAAAGCGTGCCCGCCGGAGTCGGCCAACCCACGCTGCTGATCGACGGGTTGACCGTCGGCGGCACCGCCTGATCCCGGTCAGCCCCGGTTAAGCTTTGGCCGGCCATGCTGGCGCCCTTCGGCATAGGAGCAGTTCGATGATTCGCGACCGGCACGCCCTGACCCTTTCGCTCGGCATCCTGTTTGCACTCGGCGCCGGCGCCGCGGTGGCCGATGCCCGCCCGCGCCTGACCGGCGAGGCCGAATTGGCCGACATGCTGAAAGATCGCGTCGCCGGCAAACCGGTTGATTGCATCGAATTGCCGATGGCATCGTCGTCCACCGTGATCGACAAGACCGCGATCGTCTATCAGGTCGGTAGCACCTATTACGTGCAGCGCCCGCGCAGCGGCGCCGAATCGCTCGACAGCGACGATGTGCTGGTCACCCGGCTGCATTCGTCGGAACTGTGCAGCATCGATACGGTCGAACTGCATGACCGCACCGGCGGGTTCTGGCGCGGGTTTGTCTCGCTCGACAAGTTCATCCCCTATACCCGCCCGCGCAAGCCGGCCACCGCCGGCTGAACGGTCACTTGGCGGGCAACACGCCGCCCCCCAAAAACCGGTTCGCACTTGCCGATTCCATGCGTTATGCGCGGCGGCATGATCATGCGCAGCGCAACCCCTGATGACACTGCCGCCATCGCCGATCTCGGGCGGCGGGCGTTCATCGCCAAATTCGGCGATCTCTACAGCCAGGCCAATCTCGACCGCTTTCTCGACGAGGCGCACACGCCCGCGACCGTTGCGGCGGAACTGGCCGACCCGGCGATGGTCACCATGGTGATCGAACAGGACGGCGCGCTGGCCGCGTTCTGCAAAGTGCGCATGCCCTCGACCCTGCCGCGCCACAGCGATGCGCAGCGCCCGTTCGAACTGAAACAGCTCTATACCGATCCCGCCTTGCTCGGCCGCGGCCTCGGCGCGCGGCTGATGGACTGGGCGCTCGATGGCGCGCGTGCCCAAGGGGCCGACGAATTGCAATTGTCGGTCTATGCCGACAATCCGGCAGCGCACCGCTTCTATGCGCGCTATGGTCTGGTCAAGATTGCGGATATCACGTTCACGGTCGGTGATCATGTCGATCCCGAATGGATGATGGCGGTGCGCTTGTGACTGTTCGACCCTTTGCCTTTCTGCTGGCCGCTGCGGCGCTGCTGGCCGCCGGAACCGCCACTGCCGCTCCGGCCGCGCTCGATCTGTCGCCATATCGCGGCAAAGTGGTGGTGGTCGATTTCTGGGCCTCGTGGTGCGCCCCGTGCAAGGCGGCCTATCCCGACCTCGCCGCGCTGCAAAAACGCGCCGGCACGCGCGATCTGGCGGTGGTCACGATCAACGAAGACAGTCGCCGCGCCGCAGCCGAAGCATTCCTGCAACAAGTCAAAGCAACCCTGCCGGTGGTCTGGGACACCACCAATGCCATCGGAAAATCGTTTTCGGTCAACGAAATGCCGACGACGCTGGTGTTTGACCGCAAGGGGCGCCTGCGATTTCGCCACCAGGGCGGCACTACCGACAAAGGTCATGATCTGGCCGGCGAAGTTGCCACGCTGATCCGCGAGCACTGACCGGCGCGGCCTGTTTGCCGCTGGTAACCACTTCGCAAGATCACTTGCGCTATGCTTGCGCTTGATTGCTGTTTGTCTGCGGCGCCGCATGGGCATGCCGCCGGCCGATCGAGGGGTAGCGGGTTTGTCCAAGCACGGCGAAGGCCAGGATCCACCGGCCGCAGCGGGACTGCCCGCTGCGGACGATCCGGCGCGCGGCGGGCCCGATCTGCGCGGGGCGCCGCGCTTTGCGCTGCTGATGCGCGTGGCCAAACTGGTGGTGGACGGGCGCGAACGGTTCTGCGTGATCCGCGATGCATCGACCACCGGGCTGAAAATCCGCCTGTTTACCCCGCTGCCCGAACCGGCCGCGCTGCCCGAATCGCTGTTCGTCGAACTCGCCAATGGCGATCGCCACGCGGTGCAATGCATGTGGACCGCCAACGACCACGCCGGCTTGCGCTTTGTCGAACCGATCGCGCTCGAACGCCTGCTCGATGAAGCGCGCGCCGCCGGGCGTCGCCGCTATGTCCGGCTGCGCGTGGCGCTGGACGGCATGCTGACCTCCGGCAAGGAAACCGTGCCCGCCACGTTTGCCGACATTTCGCAGCAGGGCGCCGCGATCGACTGCGAAAAATGGCTGCTGATCAACGAGCTGGTCAAGATCGAAACCGACCGGCTGCCGCCGATCTTTGCCAAAGTGCGCTGGCGCCAGCACCCGCGCTATGGCCTGATCTTTGAACAGACCTTTGTGCTGGAAGAACTCGACCGTCTTTGCGCCGATCTGCCCAGCCCGGTCAATGCCCCGCCGCGCAGCAACGAAGCGGGTTGAACGCGCCTTTTTCGCAAAACTCTTTGCCGGCGTTAACCATCTCTTAGCCAATTTCGTTCACCTCAATCCCCAAGGCAACTGCGATTGCAAGGGGTAAACGATGACGGGCAAAGTTGACGCGCAAACCGGTACTGGCAGCGGGCAATACGATGTGGATGTGGCGATCATTGGCGCCGGTCCGGCCGGGCTGACCGCCGGCTATCTGCTGTCGCGCCAGGGCTACAAAGTGGCGATCATCGAAAAGGATGCCCACTATGTCGGCGGCATCAGCCGCACCGTCGAACACGAAGGCTATCGCTTCGACATCGGCGGCCACCGCTTCTTCTCGAAATCGCAGCAGGTGGTCGATTTGTGGAACGAGATCCTGCCCGACGATTTCATCCAGCGCCCGCGCATGAGCCGGATCTATTACGAAGGCAAATTCTACAGCTATCCGCTGCGTGCGTTCGAAGCGCTCGGCAACCTTGGCATCCTGCGTTCAACCGCCTGCATGCTGAGCTACATCTGGTCGCGCGCCTTCCCGATCAAGGAAGTCCGCAGCTTTGAAGACTGGACCAGCAACCAGTTCGGCAAAAAGCTCTATTCGATCTTTTTCAAGACCTACACCGAAAAGGTCTGGGGCATGCCCTGCAACGAAATGAGCGCCGACTGGGCCGCGCAGCGGATCAAGGGTCTGTCGCTCGGCGCCGCGGTGATCGACGGGCTCAAGCGCAGCCTGGGCCTCAACAAGCGTCCCAACAATGGCATGCAGACCAAGACGCTGCTCGAAACCTTCCGCTATCCGCGGCTCGGGCCGGGCATGATGTGGGATGCCGCGCGCGACCGCATCGTCGAAGCCGGCAGCACCGTGCTGATGGACCACGCGCTCAAGCAGCTCGCCAGCGACGGCCAGGGCGGCTGGCGCCTGACCGCCTCGCGCGGTGATGGCGGCGAAACCGTGATCCGCGCCGCGCATGCAATCAGTTCGGCGCCGATGCGCGAACTGGCCGCGCGTATCCACCCGCTGCCGCAGACCACGCTCGAAGCGAGCCGCCTGCGCTATCGCGACTTCCTCACCGTGGCGCTCAAGATCCGTTCGGAAGACCTGTTTCCCGACAACTGGATCTATATACACGACAGCAAGGTGCGCGTCGGCCGGATCCAGAATTTCCGCAGCTGGTCGCCCGAAATGGTCCCCGATGAAGGCGTCGCCTGCGTCGGCCTCGAATATTTCTGCTTTGAAGGCGACGATCTGTGGGCATCGACCGATGATGCGCTGATCGAACTCGCCACCCGCGAAATGGCGACGCTGGGCCTCGTCCGCCCCGAACAGGTGATCGGCGGCGCGGTGGTGCGGCAGGAAAAGGCCTATCCGGTCTACGACGACGAATATGCCGCCAATGTCGCGGCGATGCGCAACGAGCTCGAGGCCAACTATCCCACGCTGCATCTGGTTGGCCGCAACGGCATGCACCGCTACAACAATCAGGATCACGCGATGATGACCGCGATGCTGACGGTCGAAAACATCATGGCTGGCGCGCGCGTCTATGACATCTGGTGCGTCAACGAAGATGCCGAATACCACGAAGCCGGCGACGAAGGCGATACCAAGGCGCTGCCCAGCCGCCCGGGCCGCCGCGAAATCGACGCCGACAGCCAGGCCGCGCTCGACTCGGTCCGCGATGTGCCGCAACGGGTGAAGAAAGACGGCCGCAAGGCCGCCTGATCGGCCGGGCCATGGCGAATTATCCCGCCATGGCCCGCCCGCGCATCCCGCCCCGTGCCCGCGCGCAACGGGGTGCGGTCGGTTGTTGGTCCAAGCATGGCGCCAGTCGCCGGAGGCCCAGGTGAATCTGCAAACCACCCCGAACCCGGCGAAACCGTGGCTGGCCCGCGTGCTGATCATGTGGCTGGTGCTGGTGGTCATGCTGCTGGTGATCGACGCCCCGGCAATCCGCGCCGAACGCTTTGGCGATCCCGATGATGCGCTGCGGCTGATCGAAGTGCGCGACTGGCTGGCCGGGCAAAGCTGGTTCGATGTCCACCAATACCGCATTGCCGCCCCCGCCGGCGTGGCGATGCACTGGTCGCGGCTGGTCGATCTGCCGCTGGCCGGAATGATCGTGCTGCTGCGCCCGCTGCTGGGCCAGCCTATGGCCGAACTCGTTACCGCCGTCGCGGTGCCGCTGCTCACGCTGCTCGCTGCGCTGATGCTGGTCGGGCGGCTGACCGCCAAACTGTTTGATACCGAAACCGTCGGGATCGTCTGCCTCGTTACCGGGATCGGCGGTCCGCTGCTGTTTCAGATGA
>Ga0164297_10000071_pt1 | contig 122544 bp, 171 predicted proteins | sample GEODES058metaG_FD_113539 | JGI IMG/M metagenome (GOLD analysis project Ga0164297, IMG submission 113539) | Dystrophic lake water microbial communities from Trout Bog Lake, Wisconsin, USA - GEODES058 metaG | ecosystem: Environmental > Aquatic > Freshwater > Lake | place: USA: Trout Bog Lake...
AAAGTCCAAAATGCATCTCGCATGGGAACAAAACCAGGAAGTGAAAGACGTTCGAGTTCAGTCGAAGCAATTTGAGAATGAAATTGAACGCCTCAAAAACAAACTAATTCATCGCGAGAGGGTAGAGGCTGAGCTCTTGACTCGTATCGATACACTCGAAAAGACTGTCCAGTATTGGAAGATGCAGTGTGACGGAGTATACATCAGTTAAGAGTTGTAAACACATCACAAGTATGGAACACATAATGGCTCTCGAGGCTGTTTGGCCGTCACTTTCAAAATCTGATAAAATGTTTATTAATAAAAGAATTCAGATTATGAAAGGGGCGTCTCAAAGATCTCACAAAAAATGGACACCAGAAGAATCTTCTCGTATGCAGGAACTTTGGGCATCTGGACTTCCCATAAATTTCATAGCGCAAAGTTTAGAACGATCAGAGCTTGCTATTAAATGTCATCTATGGAACCTTGGGCAACCTAGACAACCTGAACTGGTGACTATAGAAAATGCGCAAGTTGGTGATGAAGTTTTTAGAGGTCCTGATTTATTTTTGAATAAAAAATATGTTCGAGGCAAAATTACAAAAATTATTCACGAATGCGAGACGGCGCGAGTTCTATGGGAGGGTCTTAATTGTGAAAAAACAGCTCGTATAGGGTTTTCTGGAAAGTTCGATCTGATGAAGGCACCCTAAAAATTCGAGTCGTGTATGCGCCAGGGTCTTGAGAATCTCTAGAATGTCACCAAACAAACAAATGGACCGCCTCAGCATTCTTAACGACAACATCGCTCGCTTCGAGGAGCACTACTCGAGTCCGGTTGAGGGAGGTCTCTGCCGGACTCCCAACGTGTCCCAGATTGCCGCCTATGACGGTTGGGTCAAGGAGCGGAACGCCCTTTCCAATTACACAACTCGTGATCTCGACAATGAGATTGCAAAGCTCCGCCGGAAAGAGACGGAGTTGCGCAAGATGCGCGATAACCTCTTGATCGAAGAGGTTCATCGGCTGGCGACAGCGGCAATGCCCTCTGCGGCAGCACAGGTTGCCCGTGCCCTTCTCAATGTCCATGTGAATGAGGAAATCCCTCTCGAGCGGCTGTTCTGGATGCAGAGTGCCGAGGTGAACACTGCGGGTCTGATGCTGCAGGCCGAGTGGCGTGACCCCACGACTATCGCAATGTTTCTGAAGAATGGAGCCGATGTAAACTTCAAGGACCGTGGAGGTTTCACGGTTCTGGACATGGTCCTTCAAGGTCACGACGGTTACTGGCGGGGTAACTCGGTTCACTGGAACCCCGAGGTTTTCAACGTGCTGGCTGAATTCAAGGTGGATCGCAAGGGTGTGACTGGCTGGGTAGTAACCGAATGCTGCGAGGGAGCTCCTCAGTATGTGCTAGACTTTCTGAATACTGTTTAAAAAATAGACCCTCTTATTACGTATGGAGCTAAGTATCTATGGTCCCCCGAAGACTGACTTTTTAGCCAAGAGAGATGAGAAAGAGAGGGAGTTTAAACTTGCTCTAGAACAACTTGAAGAATTTAAGAAACGTTCCCAAGAATCAATTTACCCAAAAGAAATTTATGGAATTGTAAATCCAAAAATTATGTACAACGCAGAATACATCCGCCTCCTCGAAAATACTGTACGTGCAAAAAAGTCTCTTGAAATGATTGATATAATTCTCGAGGGTCTCATGCATGAGCGAATAAAGATCCTTGAGGAATTTTTAAAATAGACATATAGTACATGTCCAGACTTCACAAGCTTGCAAACATGGAGAGTACAGTTCGTGTTCTCCGAAACGAAGTCTGGCCAGGTCCTTTTCACCGTGTAGAAGGGGTAAAGAACAGAGCCGCACCTCTGTACCTACCGAACAAGGCGACGTGGAACAAGTTTAACAAGTTGCGTAATGAATTGTACAAGAATGTGAATAATAATGCCAACATTGTGCGTCGGTTCATAGCCAAGAATGAGGAACGCATAGCCCACGGACGCACGGCACCTCGCAACACAGCGCTTGTGTCTAAGCAGCACGCGAACAAGGCTCTGAAAATAAGCCGGGAACTTCGGGCTCTTGGGAACAAGTTGCTTTATGGTGTAAAATCACTCAACAAAATCAAGGAACGTATGAATGCCCTCGAAAAGAGCCGACAGGCTGCGCGAGCCCGTGGAAAGGAAAAGGGACTCGCCATCAAGCAGTACCGGAGCCACATGCCCCCAAACAAGGAAGCAGGTCTTCCACTTGGCGGTAGTGAATATGGTAAACTGAAACAGGCGTTTAATAAAAAATTACCACTCTAGAATTTTTGCAAATTCTATGAGTTTAGTTTTTGTGAGACGTTGAAGACGGTTCCATAGAACTTCAGGAGTTATCATACTGTGGTTTCCTCGCTGACGTGTAGAAATATTCATATATTTATTATCAAAATTATGAAGTTGCCGGCGCGTGTTGTTATCTGACGTGTCTCTGTAAACGTCCCATGCCATGTAGTACGCATACATTATGAACTTTATAACGTTGTTTCTGGACACACTCACCCAGTTTCTTGAACGGAGACGATTCACCATTTCAGTTGGAAAGTTTCTTCGTTTGTTCAAGTTTCTCAGATTGTTTGGTATAGATGGATACACTGGAACAGCAATCTGATTACCTCCTACAAAACGTGCTGGACGGTTTGTTCTAAACATTACTAATGACCTAGAGTAAAATTCAGGTCCTGTGTGCGTCAAAGTTTTCACGGACTCACATTCAACAAACACACAATGTTTACAATCATCGCCTCCTCGATCACCATTCCCGGAAAGATGAACCTGTGGACGTTTGACACGAGAGAACAAGCGGGTGCCTTTATTCTGTCCAAGGCGTACGAGGCGCAGCACTGGCATGTGATCCACTTGAGCATATACGAGTCCACTTTGAACTCGAGCGAGCCTGCAAAGCTCTCGCTCCAGAGTATCGAAGACTTTTACCGCAGATCCTGATCAGGGTCAAACCGCGTAGCATACCAAGATTTAGGAGCTTTTCGTTTTGTAACCAAGACAAATTTATATACCCGCGCCACCGCCCATTGAGGCGCAGTCGTCCCTGGTCTGCTCCCTCCCGTCTTCCATGCTTTGAGTCCCCTGTTATAGACCGTGTTTAGCGTCGAACGGCTAATCCCCGTTTGCCGAGAAATAGCATTCTTATTAAACTTTAGACCAGGATAGGTCTTGTGAAAGAGCTGGGTCCAGTGCGACTTTTTCTTCGCGCCACCCACGTTTGATTTTCCAAGGGACAGTTTCTTGTAAGGGGCTGTGCGCCGTTTCAAAAGTTCCTTTTCGCGAGCCAACTTGAGGGGTCTCGTGAGACCTGCAAAATATCTTTCAGGCCAACTTTTTGTGACTACAATGTGCCGTGGATGTCTCTTCATATTAAAGACTTGGATTTTATTTAAAGTATGACGAAAGCGACAATTCCTCGGGCTCTTCGTGAACGCGTGTGGCTAACCTACATAGGGCGTAAATTTGAGCACAAGTGTCTTGTGACGTGGTGCGAAAATATCATATCAGTCTTTGATTTCGAGACGGGTCATGACATTCCTGAGAGCAGAGGGGGCACGATGGACATTGAAAACCTTCGCCCAATTTGTGCAAAGTGTAATAGGTCAATGTCAGATAATTACACAATCCAGGAATTCTCAGCAATCTCCAAGAGGTCATCCAGGTTATGGGAATGTTTCAAATATAATCCCAAATAGTATTATGGATATAGTTCAAAAACTTGTTAAACAAGTCAACCCGAAATGGCCAGGTCTTGTAAAATATGTAGGAGGTGGCGCAAATGGTCGTATTTATGAAACGACCAATGGAAGGTACCTGAAGATTGTAGCAAACAATGCGTCAAAAGAATGGAACTCTCTTCATCGTCTCCAGGGAACTTTTATAGTACCGCGCTTTAAAGCAAATAATAGGGCTATTGCAAATATACTTCCAAGACAGAGAAAAGACATTGCAAATATCCTTAATATGAATGTAAAAAATGTAAAATCTCATTTAAGTTTTTTTATAATGGAAAAGGTCGGTGGACCGAATGCAATGACACTTGCACAATACATTAAGAAGTATCCTAATACAAACAAGAGACGCATTCAAGACCGTATATTTTACATAATAGAACAGATGCACATGAAGGGAATTTCTCATGGAAATCTACACGCGGGAAATATAATTGTTCGAACCGATTCAGCTGGCCGCATCACTGGTATGTGGGTTATAGATTTCGGTCGATCAAGTTTTATTCCGTTTGGAAAGACTGAGCGCGAACATTACAAGAGCCTAGGACCATTGGGACAATTTTATACAGGTTCTTTGTCGGGCAGAAATGGTGGAATGGTTCCTTTGTTTCCAGGTCCAAGCAGGGCAAATGTTCACATGGCGAATATTCATTACGGAAAAAGATATATAGCTCCTCGTGAAAATATTATAAAGAATCGGCGTTTAGAAGTTGCGACTGAGATGAAAAACTACAAATCTCCGAAAAAACGCTCGAGTATACGTAGGACAAAGAGTCTTAGTTCGTTAAAGAGGAGCCCCTCTGTTAACTAAAAGATGTGTGGAATCTTCGCCGGAACGAAGCCCCCTCCCGCAAACAAATTGACCCACCGCGGTCCAGATGCGTTTTCGCATGTTTGTATCGGTGACATGCATCTCATGTTTTGGCGTCTTGCCATCAATGGTCTAGGAAGTGTAGGAAGCCAGCCCATCGAATGCAACGGTAAACATCTCATTGCAAATGCTGAAATTTATAATCACGTAGAGCTCGGAGGAACGCCTGGAGAGTCTGATTGTAACGTCATCTTGCCCTTGATTGAGGAGCACGGTCTTTTCCGCGCGTGCGAACTTATGAGCGGTGATTTTGCCTTTGTGTACACAGACGGTGAGCACATGTGGGCAGCTCGTGACCGTGTCGGCGTCCGTCCGCTCTTTTACTGCAAGTACCCCGGGGGTATCTCTTTCGCATCTGAGATCAAGGCTCTGACGCACATCGGGGGTCTTGTGGAAATCTTCCCACCCGGTCATCTCTATGACCCAAAACTCAACCGGTTCATTTGCTGGGCACCCAACTACTGGGATCACCCACGAGATGATGACGACGTGGACTTTGTAAGGAGCCACATCCGTCACTTGTTGACTGAGGCTGTCGAGAAGCGTGTTCACAATACCGAACGTTCGGTCGGTTTTTTCCTGAGTGGAGGGCTTGACTCTTCGATAATTGCGGCACTTGGAAAGAAGTTTTTGGGAAAGATTCGAACCTTTTCCATAGGTCTCGAGGGCTCTCCAGACTTGCTGGCGGCTCGCAAGATGGCTGACTTTCTTGAATCTGATCACACCGAAGTCAAGTTTACTATTCTGGAAGGTCTCGAAGCTATCCGTGACGTCATATGGCACCTCGAGACGTTTGATACGACTACTATCCGGGCATCAATTCCCATGTATCTTTTGAGCAAATACATCAAGGAGAATACCGATATCCGCGTGGTTCTGAGCGGTGAGGGGTCTGACGAGCTCTTTGGAGGGTACCTGTACTTTCACGGTGCGCCAAATGTGGAAGCCTTTCTAGGCGACACAACTCGGCTTGTTCGAGAGGTCCATCTCTTTGACGTGCTTCGGGCAGACCGCACGACTGCAGCACACGGACTCGAGCTGCGCGTTCCATTCTTTGATCGTGATGTGATCGATTATGTTATGGATGGATTTTCTCCAGAACTAAAGATGCCTCAAGGAAAATGGGAAAAGTACATTTTGCGCGAGGCGTTTGAGGATATTCTTCCCCAGGAAATTTGCTGGCGCCAGAAGAATGGGATGAGCGACGCAGTAGGGTACGACTGGGTCAACGCGCTCAAGAGTTGGGGAGAGGATAAGTACTACCGCATCTTTGAGCAATACTTTGGACGGAACAAACACTTGTGCCCTCACATGTGGATGCCAAAGTGGTCGAATGCTACAGACCCGAGTGCACGGTTCCTCCCTAATTTTACATCTTAATAAATGTAAATGTCTGATCAACTTGCCCAAATAAATCAACAACTTTCAAGTCTGGGCGCAACCCAGTTTCACACTGTCCAAAATCAAATACAAAATCTTAAAACACAACTTGCCTCAATGGACAAGACAAATGTAACTCTTTATTCAAGTACCCTTGAGCGTTTGTATAAACTTCAGAACATGTATTCATCATCCAACGTCACACAAATCCAGAACCTCTTGAATCAAAAAATACAATTGCTAGAGTCTGTAATTAATTTGTAATTTTAAATTATGGAAATTGAAAATTTCTCTCCAAGAAATTCTAAAATTCTAAAATGGATTCCAGTAGCTGCTTTGACAGTGAGCAGTGTAAGCTTCCTTTTTGCCCTGTGCGTACTTTACCCATGGCATCTTGAACTGTCCCGGCAGTTTGCCGACATGCAACATGCATGCTTAATTAAAGAAAATAGTCCCTACTAAAACATGGAGCATTACATTCACCAGCCTATGTATACATATCTAGGAAACAAGCGAAAGCTTCTTGACGGAATCATTCAGTCAGTCAATGACGTCAAGGTGCGCCTTGGAAAGGACAAACTCAGGCTCATGGATGGGTTCACGGGATCAACCGTTGTTGCGCGGGCTCTCGTCGAACATGCCTCTGAGCTCCACTCGAACGATCTCGAGTTATATTCGTATCTCGCAGCAAATTGCTTTTTGAAGAATCCTACAGAGACGCAGCAACGCGCCATCCGGTATCACGTTGAGACTATGAACCAGTTACAGGAATGGACTCCCGGACTTGTGACGGAGCTCTATGCCCCTGCAGACACTCAGGACATTAAGCACGGGGAGAGGTGCTTCTTCACTCATGAGAATGCTCTGCGTATCGACACGTGGCGCAAATATGTAGACACTGTCGAACCTGATCTCAAGGATTGGTGTCTTGTCCCAATCCTGGTCCAGATGGCTATTCACGCAAACAGTATGGGTCATTTCAGGGCATTTATCAAGGACAAGAATGACGTAGGGACATTTTCTTCAAATAACCGAACTGATCCACTTGTCTTGCAGTGCCCAATTTGGCACACCTCTGATGCGAAAATTCACACGCACAACATGTCAACGAATGATCTCATCAAGACAATGACCGACGGGTCTCTCGATTTGATTTATTATGACCCGCCGTACAATCACCACGAATATGGGGCGTTCTATTTTCTTCTAAACGTTGTGGCAAAGAATGAGCGTCCTACAAATGTGAATCAAGTGACGGGACTGCCCAAAGATCGCGTCAAGTCTGATTACAACTCGAAGCGCTACGTCTTTGATGCTATGAAGGATCTCCTAAACGAATCTACGCGCGTCTCCAAATACGTGCTCGTGTCTTATAACGACGAGGGCATTTTGGGAGAGGCGGATTGGCAAAAGTTACTTGCCGATTATGCAACTGAGCGACATGTCCGAACCTATCAGCGGTACACGGGTCGCGGGACAAAGACTGGTGAGGGCCGGGGCGAGGTTCAGGAAATACTGTATCTCATCACTCGTCGTGAAGTATCTCCTCAATAGCTTGAAGACGGCGTTCAAGGTATGTGAACGCGAGAGATGTAAGCAAAAGGACTGAACCTACAAATATTCCGAGACCCATAAGTTCAACTGGCATGTGATAATCTAGATATCAGTTCTTTTATAACAAGAATAATTATGACAACTAAAAAAAATACAAAAAGACCTTCAAATTTGTGTCTCCATATACACATAATTCCAAGTTTTTGAGCGAGTCCTCTCATGAGGTGAACTGAAAAGCACTCGGGTTTTGGATTGTGCCATTCAAAAAGTTCATTAAATGTGTTTGAAGGAAGTATTTTAATTTTATTTTTGAATTCTGGTTTTTGTAAAATTTGTTCACAAAACGCACCTTGCTCGTAGTTTGGACCTGCCCACCGATCATCCGTCTTCCACTTTCCTTCGGCGTCCCGTGACCATTTTGATGCGTCATACAAAGACATCCACTTTTGTACAAGAGCTTTTCCTCCATCGTTATTTCTTATACAAAAGACCCCCGCGTTGAACCAGTCTTCCGAATCTTTTGGATCATCCGGGTCATGTGCAGCGATAAAGTCAATGCCAGGGTCCATCATCTTTCGTGGATCCTTTTCAAAGTCCCAGATGTAAATATCTGAATCAAACCATATAATATATTCACACGATGAGTTTTCACTCATAAGATCATTCAATTTGAAAACCTTCCACCAGTAGTGAACCATGTCATCTCTGTATCCGTCGTATCTCTGATAATTTATGCCTTTGTATTCACACCAATCCTTTATGGTGTCCATGAGCGCATCGACGTTTTCGTTTTTACGATTTTCAATCTGGAATGCTATAGATTCCATCCTGATATATCATGTGAAAAAATATTTAAGAAACTTAGAGGGGACGCACGCAAACTTTATAAATGAAGGTGATAGCCATTGTTATTGGCTCTCACATTATACGTTGGTTGAGTGAACGTCTGTATTATGAAAACTGCGCTGGTTTTGTAACCTCAATTTTTGCGTACTCGTCCCCAACATGTCAGGGTCTTCGCTGGGTCGCAGATACAGTGGCGACCAATACATTTGCACTTGTGGGTGCAGCGGCAGTTAAGGCTGTGGACCTCTTGTATAAAAAGTAAAAATGGCTTCATTCGCCTTCCTTCTCGATCGCTCTGGCTCTATGGATTCGTGCCGTAGTGACGTCATTGGAGGGTTCAACTCGTTTGTAAAGGAGCAGGATCCAAATGCGACTCTAACTCTTGTTCAATTCGATCACGAGTATCTCGTCTCCTATTCAGATGTCAAAATGTCGGATGTTCAGCCACTGACCGAGAAGACGTACACGCCTCGTGGGTCAACAGCTCTATTGGATGCTATTGGTCAATTTATTAAGAGTTCTTCCGGAACCAAGGTGGTTGCAATCTTCACGGACGGTCTTGAGAACTCTTCCCAAAAGTTCACCAAGGCTCACATCAAGGACCTCGTGGACCAGAAGACGAATGAGGGCTGGAAGTTTGTGTACATGGGTGCGAACCAGGATGCATTTGCAGAGGCGGGTTCAATTGGCATAGCTGCTAAGAATACTATGGAGTACGACTCGAGCAAGACACCTCAGGCGTTTGCTCGTTTGAGTGCTACACTTTCTCAGGCTTGATTAATCTCTTTGAGAAGTTGAGCACTTTTTACAAGATGATTCGCGCGTTCTGCAGCTAGTTGTGATTGACGATACAGTGATTCTTCTATTGATGGAAGATTTCCAGCGGGAGCAGCGGAGGGTGCGACAGAGGGCAGGAACTCTCCAAGCGGGGCAGCTCGTGAGGGTTTTATAAGTACATGAAAGTTTAATATAATACCTATTGAAGCTATAGCGACCATTGCAGCATTTGCATTCCACCAATTGTCTCTAGGGTTTGTTCCGTCTCTTATGTATGTAGCACCTTTTATAAAGGCAAAAATGCAAATTGCAACATTTACAATTGCAATGAATGCATCCATTGTATTATTTGTATATTATTTTCTGCCCGAGAACTTTCTCCGTCTTCCTGAGCGCTTGTTGAAAATTTGGTTCTGACCAGAGAAGCCATCGAGACCAAAAGCCTGCGCTCTTAGCGCCAGAGCGCCTCCAGTTTTCCGTCTTACGGTGGCGCATAATGTACCGTTTCATACGTTCACGGTCCTTGTGAATCGTATAGTCCGAGTAACCCTTGGCTCCGAATCTCACAATGGTTCCATCGGGAAATTGAGCCATGAATTTATGCTTTGCATTATTGGATTTTTTGAGAGTTACAGTCATCTGAAACTAATTCTTACAGCTATATAAATTAGGAGAGCAAGTATGATGACGTTAAAAACAATGTAGCCTGTTAACCAAGGGTACGCAGCCCTTACTGCGTTATTATCGAGTACCATATTTAGTATCTGTTTACTAAAGGGCTCATCCGTCTCGTCGTCTGACAACATGGATCGCTACTTTAGAAATGACTTACAAAAAAAGGACTATGAATTTACGAAACTTGGGCGCGCTGTGTGTATCCTCGGAAAGACGGGCATAGGCAAATCATGGGCGGTCCATGACGCGCTGGATCCATGCATAGAGATTACGGCCGATACGCTCAAGTCCAAGCAAGAGACTCTGGAACTTTTGAACAAAATTCGTGGAACAAAAATTCCAGTAATTTTGGATGAATATGAATGCGTCGTCGGTCTCGTTGGACTCAAAGAGATTACAGAGGTGCCCACAGAAAGTTACTTTATTGTAATATCACAAATTCCTGTAAAATTTGATTTTGAAATTGTAACCTATAATTTCCCTGTACCAACTCGTGAAGACTTGAAACGTATAGTTCCTGATGCGACCGACGCAATGATTGATGCATCGGGAGGAGATATACGTTGGGTCATCCAAGCGAGTACTTTTAAATCAGATTTCAAAGATGACTTCCAGGGACCGAAAGATTTTGTAACATCTCTCGTGTCTAAAACAACACGAGTGAACCCTGCACGTTTCATAGGTCATCCTCTTGCTGAGCCTGGAAATATGGCTTCAATTATTAATGCAAATTATCTAGATTCACAAAATGTAAATTATGAAAAAGTTTCTGAGCTCTTGAGTAGTGCTGATATTATAGAAGATGTCGTGTACTCTGGAGACTGGGAGCTCCTTCCCTACTTTAACCTCTGGGGGTGCATTCTTCCAGCAATTGAGATTGGTCATACCCTTGGACAGAACCTCAAACCTGGAAGCTCGTGGACCAAGTATCAGAACATGTGCATGCGTCGCAAGAAGATCAAGGCCATGTATGAGCGAGTTCCCAGGATGCATCAAGACCTCGACGGAACGCTCCTTCTCATGGATTATATAGACAAGGGTGAAACGGGTCTTTTGAACGAGTATGGATTCAAAAAGGAAGACATAGACTTGCTGAACCACCTGAGCCCGTTCCGCAAGTTAAAGGCTAAGACCGTAAGTCATTTGAAGAAATGTGTGAGTGCGTCGTAGAAGAGTTTGTCAAGGTTCAGGGGTCGGAGATTTACTTTCACTGTGAAGTATGTGAAGCGACAGTTCTTGAATTAAATTTAAAATTAAAAAATCTAGAAATTGATCTGGTCAAGAAGCATCTCGATCTAGGACTCGACCATATCAAACCTGAGATTCGGATATTCATCAGATCCGATGGAGGGGACATGCATGCAGGACTGAGTGCCATGGATTGCATCACTTCTATGAAGAGATGCAAGGTTCGGACAATTGCTGACGGGGTATGCGCATCTGCAGCAACATTCCTCCTCATGGGAGGGAGGACCAGGTACATGACAAAGAACTCGTATGTGATGATCCACCAACTGAACCTTGACGGAACGTGGGGCAAATACGAGGACTTCAAAGACCAGATGGAAAATCTGGAAAATTTTATGAAAAAATTTAAGGAAATTTATCTTGAAGAAACTGTGATACCTTCTGAAAAACTTGATGAGATTCTCAAGCGAGATGTGTACTTTGATTCAAGTGCGTGTTTGGAGTACAAAGTTGTCGATGGTATCTGGTAAATTACTCATCCTTTGACTCAACTTCCTCGACGACTGGGACCTCCTCCTCCTCTTCCTCATCACTGCTACTCTCCTCAACCACTGGTTTCTTGAACGTAACCTTGGGAGCTGGGCGAGGGCGAGGAGGGCGCTGGATCTTAATCGCGCCATTGTTAAACTTCTGGGTAAACTTCTTGTACAGGAAGTAACCTATGATCAGAATGGCGACAACCGCCACAATATTGAGAATGCTAAATGGAGATTTAGAACGGATAGACTCGATGTTTGCACGCTTGGCGTGATCTACGACTGGTGGTACGAACGAGTTCATATAAAGAGAATTGAGGTTTTTTCCCCGCCAGGTTTCCGCGATCCCTGGAATGTCCAAAATGGATGAAATAGAGCAGAGCTGGGCGCTACTTGATGAATTTCGCGCCCAAAACGAGACAATCCAAGAGATTGTTGCGCATTGGCAGTGTCCATGTGGAGGGGTCAAGGTCATATATGACCTGCCTGTGTGCACAAGTTGCGGACGGGTCGACTCACACTATCTGTCTGACGAACCGGAGTGGAATTCCGGTGGGGATCCGGACACGGGAAACAAGGACCCGTCTCGGGTGGGTGCACCTGTGAACACGGATCACTTTTCCGCATCCTGGGGGATGGGGACAAAGATTATTCCCAAGTCTGGGTCCTATGCCTCGGCCCGTATGAGTCGGATCCACCACCACCTGAGTATGCACCACCGAGACCGGGCACTCTTCCATGCCTATCAGCAGTTGATGGACATTGGATCGCGGGTTCTGGGGTTGCCGGACACCGTCATGTATTCTGCAAAAATCAAGTACAAGGAATTCAACGAAGCAGTACTCACTCGCGGGGCGGTTCGCAACGGCGTCAAGGCGAATTGCATATTTCAGGCATGCAGAGAGCACAACATCTCGAGGAGTACAAAGGAAATTGCAGACGCCTTTGGAATTCCAGTTCGCGATCTGTCGAGAACTACAGAGATGTATCAAGAGCAGGTACCGGACGAAAAGGTCCACGTGATGACTGCGGCGCACCTCGTCCCGCGCTTCTTCAACGACATACAGCTTCCAGATACAGAAAAGGGCAAGACAAAGATGAAGGTTATTCGGTTTTGCAAAGAGCTCGAGGAGTCTGTGGAGCTCATGGGAAGAACTCCCAAGGCTATCGCATGCGCAGTTATATTCGTAGTGCTTGCAGGCGCGATAGATCGCGCAAGTATTTGCAAGATTTGTGACGTTTCAGTTCCGACTTTGTCGAAGATTGAAACAATAGTGAGAGCAGAGCTTAAGGAGAAGAAACTATTGTAGTGTAATGACTGTAACTCTTTTCGTTGCAACCCCTTGTTATGGAGGTATTTGTCTCCAGGCCTACGCAGAGTCCATGCTTCGTCTCCAGCGCACCTGTGCCATTCATGGGTATCAGATGATGCTCGACACTACAGAAAATGAGTCCCTTGTCCACCGCGCGCGTAATATTGCAGTTGCTCGATTTTATCAGAAAACTCAAGCGACCCATTTCCTCTTCATAGATGCGGACATTCACTTTGATCCTGAAGCAGTCATCCGTCTTATCAAATCTGGGCACGACGTAGCGGTTGCTGCGTATCCCAAGAAGACGGTCATGTGGGATCAGGCAGAGGCAGAGGTCAAGAAGGGGGCGAAAAAGGATCTTGCTCGCGTTTCTGCAGCTCTTGTGATGAATTTCAAATATCAACAGACCCAAATTAGAGATGGGTTTGCCGAGGTGCTTGACGGCCCGACGGGGTTCATGTGTATCAAGCGGGAGGTTTTCAAAAAAATGTTTGAAAAGTACCCAGAGCTTGATTGTGTAAATGACCACCAAAACAAGGATCTCGACACTTACGTGGCGGTTTTTGACTGTATGATTGATCCGGAGAATCGGCGTTATCTTTCAGAGGACTATGCATTCTGTCGCCGGTGGCAGCAGATGGGTGGTCAGATCTTCGCCGACTGTATGACGGTCCTGGGACACGTAGGAAACTTGCGGTTTCAGGGAACTCTTGAAGAGAGACTTAAGGCTTAGATTCTCTTAAATTAAAAATGCAGATTCTTCACCTCTGCATGGTGACTCGTAATAAATCAATTAGCGCAACGACGCTTCATACAGCTATGAATATTCACATGCTCTGTATGCAGCATGGAACTCACATTGAGATCCATTTTGTAGATGACAAGATATGCCTTCCAAAGATTATAAAATCTGGAGAGCGCATCTTTTGGATGGATTATGGTACAAATTTAAACAACGAGGAGCTTCACCGCGTCGTTTCACCGTTTGAGAATGGTGTAAGCGTCATTGTCTTCCCTTCTGTCAAGGAGGGTATTAATTGGGACATGTTTGCGAAAAAGACTCGCGAAGGTTCGAGCGAGCCCGCTTCTCAGCGTGGTCTTGCTTTTGATACCGAAGTGAGCAAAAAGATTTCCGACGGACTTTATGAATGCACAAAGACATCTGCTCGTGTGTGGGCTATGGATGCCAAGCCTGTGGACAAGAAACTCCGCGGGGGAAAGACACCTGTGAGCCTGCCTTTGCATGATAACCAGGTAATGTTCGACTGTCTTCGCGCACAGGGTATAAAGATTGGGGCAGCGACACGAGCCAATGTTGTGTGTCACTACGTTCACGAATGTTTTGGAAACATTCTCGAATCATCGGGCGTTTCGCTCGAGCCCTAGAGTCACTTAGAGTTTCTATTCGTAATTTATACAAGTCAAAATGGAGGAATTCATCATGAATTCTTGGGGACTCACGGGAAACAGATTCCCAGGTCCCCAGCCTGTTTCTATAGAGCGGCGTCATTTCCCGCTCCTCGAGAAACAGACATATTTAGTATGCGAAAAAAGCGATGGAGTTCGTCACCTGCTTGCAAGCTTTGCTGATGGTGTCTTTCTTGTGAACCGTTCTTTTATTTCAGAACCTGTAAAAATCCGTGTTCCCAAGGATACGCTGCTTGATGGAGAGCTTGTGGTTACCAAGGCGGGAAAGAAGGTTTTCCTCGTCTATGACGCGGTCAGGGTCAAAGGAACAGACCTTGTGAATACCCCACTTGATGCACGACTTGAGGCGGCTCGCAAACTCGTCAAAGGAATTATAAAAACTGCTGGAGCTGAATTTGAGATTCGAGTCAAGACTATGTGGCCCCTAACCTCCATCAAGGACATGCCGGCTCTCGATTCGTTTGAATACGAGACTGACGGAATAGTCATGACACCTGTGAATGAGCCTATTCGTACAGGAACTCATGAAACCATGTTTAAGTGGAAGCCCCGGGACAGGATCACTATTGATTTTGCAATAATGTCTGGAGCGAATTTATATGTACAACACAAAGGGATACCTTTTCTGGAAGCAGCCTTGCACAAAAAGGTGGATATACCCGATGGATCTATAGTAGAATGTGGGTACGGAAACTTGGGCTGGTTTGTTGAAAAGATAAGAACGGACAAGACCTATGCGAATAATCGGCGCACGTATTTTAGAACTATTATAAATCTTCGCGAAGCAATTGAGTTGAAAGAATTTTACCGATACCATGCCATGTAGAATGACCCCTTGAGGTCTTTTGGTTCGGGAACTTGCCGAACACTTTCATCATCCTTTATGTACCACGAATCATACCGACGTACGAGAAGAGCATAGTGTCCTCCGTTCCGTATGCCGTGATGGATTATACACGAGAAGAGACGGAGGCCCTTGAATTCAAGGGGGATGTGAATTGGAAATTTACGGTCATACATTGAAAAGGAAATACCAAGAACTCTTGGCCATTTCGTCACTTGGTTCCGAATAGCCGCTACCGCATGCGTCTGCCCCGAATCATCCGTGTAGTTTTCTAGAGCCACTGGGTCTTGACGCCTGTTTACGAGTGTTTCAAGTTCATCTTCGCAATCAACATCGATCAAAAGTACAGTAAATGGATTGACCCGGCTCGTCTTCCCACCAGACCATGCCACTTCTTGAGTTTCTTGTCCGTTGAAAATTCCTTGGATCAATTCCTTTCCCAAAGAATTCTCAAATACATCCAAAAGAATGATGACCACCTCCTGTGCATCATGCTGTCCATGAGCAAAGTCTGGGAACTTTGAACGGAATGCTTTCAAGAGATTCTCAGGGTTCACTGGACCCGTCTGGACCCTGAACAGATCCATGACCACCACACGATATTCTTTTGTAATTTCACAATTTCCATTATAGGAATTTTCAAAAAAATATTTTGAAAGAGGTGGAACATGTGCAAGACATTGGACTGCTGTAGAGAAATAGCACGTGTTGCCGAGATTCACGAGTCCTCTCATCTCTTAGAGAGATGGAGCGTTTTGTTTCTATCAGAAAGATGCACCCTCAGAGTCGCAATTTGTTCAATGAGTGGGATCCGCTCATCCAAAAGTACAAGAACCTTCCAAATGTGGAGGTTGAGATTCGGCTCGGTCGCAAGTCCAAGACCACCTTTGATACAAATGTAGGAAAGGATACATTTGAAAAGGTTTTCCGTGCTCTTGTAAAGTACGATGGCTGGGAAACGAGCCGGCATTCCAAGGCGACTGTGTATTACTTTGAGGGGTCCCGCCGTCTCACGGTCGACGAGGAGTCTGACGAGCAGGATGGGTGCACAAAGTCTCGGGTGTGCACAAACGACTTCAAGATTGAGGATTCGAGTCTAGATGTGCGCCTTGGTATTTCCACAGAGGAGCCGTGGGAGTATGACGGGGAGGAGGTGAGCACCGAGCAAAAGGACAAGGAGCGTTGGTCTTTTGTTCGGAAGAATTTGTCTATTGATTTAACAATCATCAAGGGAACTCCTGACGACAAGGATTCTGATGACGACACAATTTATCAGATTGAGCTTGAAATTATCAAGCCAAGTGATGTTTCTTCAGAGAAGGAAATTTTCAATATTTTGTACAAGATTTTTGACGTTCTCAAGTGCGTTTGACCTTGCGCTTCAGACGACCGACTGCGCCAGTGGGTGGCGCCTTTGCGACCACGTTAGAATTCCATTTTTCTTTGAGTTTTTTCAATTGCGCATCCGTCATTTTTCCTTTGACGGCTGCACGAATTTCATTCCATGTCCAGTTCTTCTTCGAGTTCAATCCAGCAATTTCTAGCGCGTTTGAAAAGTTTGCAGAGTTTTTAGGAATATTATAAACATAATTGAGTGTCTGGTTCTTGGGCGCACGAGGCTTCTTGGGAAACTCACGCCCGCGGAACAGGTACTGGTTCTTTATGAACCGTTTGTAAGCTGAGTTTATGTCCGCCTTGAGTGGCTTCCCTCGTGCACCCGTCGGCAGGCTCTTGTAAATTTTCATAAACTCTGCTTCGTTTCCGTTGTGATACAAATTATTTCCCAAATTTTGTCTAATTTTATATTGATAATTCAACTCAAGTGCAAAGTTATTGTTCCCCTCGGATGACACGGAACCTTGCGGGCTTGGTTTCTTGGGCGGGGCTGGCATTTTAATATTCAACGGGAATGCCTTGGATTTTATGTGAGCAATTATATTCGCCGGCTTCATCTTGGCATTCACTTGTGCTATATTGGCGTTTCGTGCAATGGCTATGAGCTCCGCCTTTGTGAGGCGCGTTGCCTGCTTTCCGTTAATCTTGAGTGAGCCATTCTTCTCCTTTGTAAAGTTGTGAAACTTTTTTGAATTATTTATTTTTACATTGTTGGAAATTTTAAAAATTTCCCGAACAGCTTTTGGAATATTTCTGCCAGCCTTGGTGTAGCTGGCTATGACCGTCTTGCGACCAGCTGCTATCCCCTTGGGAATGGCGTAAAAGTAAGGCTGCCCGCCAGCTCCCGGGCGCACATAGTACCCGTTCTTGACCGCGTTCCAGTTTGAAGCGCGGCGCGCGGCAGGACCCGAGTACTCCGTCTTGTTCGACGCGACATTGAGCGGAGCTCCTGCGTTTCTGAAGATTCGCATAGTTGATTCGGGAATGGGCTGTCCGGCTGCTTCGAACGCCTTGCGCACCTTGGTTGCGAGTGGCCCGAGATCCACCGTGCCGTTGAGAATGGTAGGTCCCTGTTCAAGTTTGCGGTAGTACTCATATGGATAAAGGCGGGGCTGACCGTCTGGACCGGGGCGTATGTACCACCCACGCGGGACCGGACTTATAAGATTGTCCCACGTGCCCGCGGACGGGTTCCTGTTCATGGCCCGTGTTGATGCGTATGACCCAAACACCTCATCTGCGTAAAATTTGTACTTTGTAAAAAATTGCTTGAAAAGTTCTGGCGGGATATCTACGTACTTTGAAGAGAAGAGAATTGTTCCATTGGAAAAAAACTGAAATGTAATCTTAGGCTTGGCGAACTTTACAGTCAACGCGGGAGCCCGTACCTCTGGAAGTATCTCCTTTGGTTTTTCTTCGAGCATGCCTTCGGGAATATTGTGAACTATATAATTGCGAAATACTGGAAGGTCGATAGACTTGTTCACTTTGAATTTGCCGTTAATGTTATTGATTGTAGGCGTCATACGTATAGTAGCTGCTGGCACCCACTTGTTCTTTATGCAGAGCCGGTAAATTTCCTCGTAATTTGCGGGACCACTTATCTGTATCTGACTTGACTGAAACACAACGGTTGTCTTTCCGTGCTTGGCTGCGACATACTTGACATGTTCCGCGCCTTCACCTATCCATCCGCGCCCTTTTACATACCGGATCCGAGGTTTTGAGCGCAGAGTCAGGTACCCTGCAACCTCTGTGAAGCCGACAGGAGCTGACTCGAATATAGAACTCAGAGTTACTGGTATCTTTAAAGTACTAATTGTTGATATTACAGATGGTTTTGAAATTTTAAATCCTAGTCCGGTATTTTCCGAAGAATTCCTTTTTCTCCGGAAGATTGCCTGAATCTTTCGAGCCGCCTCTGCCATCTACTATGTTTCGCATATTTTAATCTGTCATTGGAATATCGATCCCAAATATGAAAGGCTGTGAAGAGTACAAAGTCCCGTTGTACTCGCGCGATTCCGTCCTGACCTCAATTTCGCGCGAGCTGAACGGACCTGCGTAAAAGTCCTGGTTGAAACGCACCGTCCCAAGATTGTTCTCGCGGCAGTGCGTGTTGAAGTGCGTAACAAATGTCCTCTGAGGAATGAAGAGGTCCTTTCCGAACCGAACCTTTTCGGAGCACAGGAAGTGCTGGAGCGAGTTGGTGACTGTTGCGATCTGGGTCTGAATCTTCCGAAAGTAACTTGGAAGAACGTTCCAAATGTCCTTGTCCGCATACTTGTGAGCATAATCAAGATAGGCCCGAATGCATTTGCACATGATTGCAGGAAGTTCCTTCTCGAGCTTGTGCTCCAGGTGTGGGTCAGAAACCTCCGGAGCAATCTGGCGCCCAAAGTTGACGGTTGCAAGACGGCGCAGAATTGATCCTGAGTTGTCCTTCCAGTTTGGAACCTCGTTCCCGCCCAGAATACCTGGCGTCTTCCACTGCAAACTCACAGCCGATTCATTCTTGCGCGCAATGCTCACATCCTCGCCAGACACGAGAGACTGGAACTCTGCCTGCTCGAGCGCTAGATCGCCCTTGACCTCTGGGCTGATGAAGACGAACCCCTTGTAAATACTTGAGAGACCGAATTTACGCTCGATATTGTTCGAAAGAGTCGCAACATCCTCACACTCGTAAAACTTGCGGCACACCTTGGTGATCAGCGTCGACTTTCCAGACTGGGCAATACCCTTGAGGAACGGGATAATTTGCCACCCGTCAAGCTCGTTGACATCAAAACACAGACGACCGATGAAGACATAGATCCACCGACACACAGCCTCTTCGAATTTCTGATAATCAAGAACAAGCTGCATATTCGGAGTTGGAATAGTGTACCAGTCCTCCTTGTCATCATGAGGGTCAAACGGAAGGTCAAAATACTTGCAGCTTACAAGAGTCGGATCGAGCTCGTGAAATTCGTGAGAATTGTAAGGGTAAAACTTGATGCGATACTGTTCAGTCTTTGCGTCCCAGTCCTTTCCCACGAGCAGGCCATTCTGAAACGACCAAATGTGCCGATCCTTTTGAATTTCCTGAAACTGAAAGTCGTGACAGTTGTTCAAGTGACGCTCGAGATCCGCAACAAGATTTCCACGGCTCGTAAGTTGCTTCCAGCGCTCGGGCTCATCCTCCTTTTGAGTCGTGTCGTAAATGAATTTCTTAATCTCTTTCACAGGTCGCCACGCCCGAGTGTTGCGAATCTGCACACAACACTGACCCTTGTACCGACGATAGCCCTCGTCATACGCCTTGGAAAGGAGATACAAAAGCAGCTTTTGATACGGACTTGTGGTTTCGTCATCCTTCAGAGATGTGTCGCTGTCATCAATCGCAAGAGTCGGGTTGTTGATCCGATTGAAACGCCTGTCCCAATTCTTAAACTGCTCAAACATCTCCTTGCGGTCTGTTATGAGCCGGCGGACACGAAACTCGAGAGTAAACTCGTCATCGTTAATGTCCTTGCTTGAATTCTTATTAATTCCCATAGACTCAATTCGAGCCAAGATATTCCTGCATTTGTTAATGTACAGGTCCTTACTGTCTCGAATTTCGCGTTCCTTGTATTCAATAGGAAACTTGTCAGAGTCTCGCCTCTGGGACACTGGAAACAAGACGAACGCCCAAGCATTCGCAGCTGCAAGTGAATTTCCCCGAGCGTGAAACAAAGATTCTTTTTCCATTTTCAAAATATAGGTGCAGAAATCTTGTTCGGTCCACGTGTTGACTTCATTTGTTTGTTTGACATTTCGAATAGCCTCAACGTGCTCAGGCGTAATGTCACGGTTTATTGTGTGAACCTCCATGTTCTATTAGCACCGGTCTTTTTTAAGCCGTCTCCTCCACAGGGCTTGAAGGAGGGGCTACCACGCATTTGCACACGGAAGCCTTGCCAATTGCAGAAAGAATCTTTACGAGAATCTTGTTCTGGAGTTCTAGGCTCGTTGCGATCCGCTCTGTGGCATCCTTGGTGGACACGAGCGCAGTGGCGATAGTCTCACCCTCATCAGTCGCCAGGAGGCTGCCTAGAGCCTCGAACATATCAGGGTACTCCTCCATCTCCTCATCATCCTCCTCATCCAGATCAATTTCCTCCTCGGGCATGGGCTTGGGTGGGGGCTGGGCACGGCGAGACATGTAATTTGGGTCAAGAAATTAAGCATGTTGATTTTTCGCATGAAACTATTTTCGTAGCTAATACTAAATGCCTGGCGGTGGTTTGCTTCAACTTGTCGCTTATGGCGCCCAGGATGTGTACCTGACGGGCAGCCCAAAGGTGACCTTTTTCCAATCTTCTTATCGCCGTCACACGAATTTTGCAATGGAGCTGGTCCAGCAGAATCTGTCAGGCGCTGGTGGAAACGGCGGTCTCCAGTCGGTTGTAATTTCCCGTTCTGGTGACCTGGTCGGTGACATGTTTGTTGCCCTGACCCCAACGACTACTTCTGCAGCTCAGCTGACGACTAACAATTCCGTAGCAGATATGTGCTGGGTAGCAGAGCGTGCTTTTGATTCAATTAGCCTTTACATTGGTGGTCAGTTGATTGATAAGCATTACCAGACGTGGTTCCGTCTCTTTGCAGAGGTCTATCTGCCAGATGGCAAAAAATCAAACTATGGAAAGATGACGTCACTTGCTCTGAACCAGAATAACCTTACGAGCACAAACACGTCCGTTGCCAAGGTTCATCTTCCTTTGATGTTCTTTTTTAACCGTTTTCCAGGTCTGTTTCTCCCACTGATTGCTCTTCAGTACCACGAGGTCCGTATCGATTTCCAAATTTCAGCAGTTTTTTCCAATTATTTTGGAACAAACCCCATCGAGGTCTGGGCAAACTACATGTACCTTGACACCAAGGAGCGTGATGCATTCGCAAAGCTGAACCACGAGTATCTTATTGAGCAGGTTCAGTATGTAGCACCCGACCCAGTAGGCGTTTCAAGTGAGAATGCACCTTCAATTATTCGCATGCAATTCAATCACCCAGTCAAGGAGATTATTTGGTGCTACATGAACCCAACGTACCCACAGAACACAAACGCCATGTGGAACTTTACGAGCGGTACAGCAAATGTTAACGTAACGATCGATACGAATAAGATTGCTCTGAACGGCACCAATGTCAGGCCTCATACTCTAGGTTCTCCAGTTCTATTCATTCCTCCGAGCCTTACAAACTCTTCGAATCTTTACGTGTACCAGGCCAGTGCCGTTACGGCTGGGTCCAATATTGCAGCCCAATCCAATGTGCTCACAGGAAACGCCATGTGGATCGAGGAGGGCATGCCATATTACCCCAACTCAAACACAGCATATGGCTACGAGGTTGGCCCTCTTCACCAGTTCAAGTTCCTTCTCAACGGAACTGACCGGTTTGTTCCCCAGCCAGGAAATTACTTTAACAGCTATCAGCCGTACCAGTATCACATGGGCACGCCTTACCCAGGAATTTACTCATATTCATTTGCTCTCAAGCCACAGGACCTTCAGCCGAGTGGTACATGCAACTTCTCCCGTATTGACATTGCCCAGGCGGCGGTTTACTTGAAGACGGGTATGCCTACAAATTTAATCCAGCGGATGTATGCCGTGAACTATAACATTCTTCGGATACAATCCGGACTTGGGGGTCTGGCATTCTCGAACTAGAGAAACTCGTAAAATTTTTTTCTTTGCTAATATTACAAAATGGGTGGTGGTCTTATGCAGCTCGTAGCCTATGGCGCTCAGGATGTTTACCTCACGGGTCAGCCCAAGGTGACCTTTTTTCAGGCGGTCTACAAGCGTCACACCAACTTTGCTATGGAGAATATCCAGCAGACGGTGAACGGCACCCCCACCAACGGTGGCCGTGTGTCCGTGACGATTGCCCGTAACGGCGATTTGGTCGGTAATATGTATGTGGCTCTTCTTCCCAGCGGCTCCCTGCTGGCAACCACGTCCACCAACACCGGTGCCCCAGACACGTGCTGGATTGCCGAGCGTGCAATTGCCGATATCGAGCTGACGATTGGTGGCCAGCGCATTGACAAGCACTACCAGATGTGGTTCCGTCTGTACGCCGAGGTGTTCCTGGGCGAGTCCGACAAGATTGCATATGGCAAGCTGGCTTCCACGTCTGTTACCCTGGATTCCTCAACGAACAAGACCTACGTGTACCTGCCACTGCTCTTCTTCTTCAACCGCAACCCAGGCCTGTACCTGCCCCTGATTGCCCTGCAGTACCACGAGGTCCGCATGGATTTCGACCTGACCAACTACTACTCCAGCTATTTCGGCGCCAACGCTCTGGAGGTCTGGGCCAACTATGTGTACCTGGACACGGAGGAGCGCCGCCGCTTCGCCCAGAAGGGCCACGAGTACCTGATTGAGCAGGTCCAGCACACGGGCGGTGATGCCATCTCCGCCGCCAGCTCCACGATCCGCCTGTCCTTCAACCACCCAGTGAAGGAGCTGATCTGGTGCTACGCCAACACGGTCGCTGCCGCCAACAACAGCATGTGGAACTTCTCCACGTCTTGCGCTAACGTGCAGGTGACCGTGTCTTCCAACGCCTTCTCCGTGATCGGCGCCATGCCCCACGAGGTTGGCTGCCCACGCCTGAGCGCCAACATTGTTGCCCTGACCGGTCAGTCCCTGCTGTCCAACACGGTCGGTGGTGTGTACTGGTTCGAGGAGGGTACGTCCAACGCTTGGGGTGCTCTGGCCCAGAGCGGCGGGTGGGAGACGGGTCCTCTGCTCAACTTCAAGGTTATCCTCAACGGCCAGGACCGCTTCAAGGAGCAGATCGGCAAGTACTTCAACCAGTACCAGCCCCTGGTCTACCACACGGGCACGCCATATGTTGGTATCTACGTGTACTCCTTTGCCCTGCAGCCAGAGGAGCACCAGCCAACCGGCACGTGCAACTTCTCTCGTATCGACAATGCCCAGGTCGCAGTGAACCTGAAGACCAACTACACGACCCCTCTGCAGAAGATGTTCGCAGTGAACTACAACATCCTGCGTATCCAGTCTGGCATGGGTGGCCTTGCCTTCTCCAACTAAACGAAAAACAAAAAAAAGTCGAAACCGGTTCGCCGGGCTTCGGCCCCAAGATTATTTCAGTAATCTTGGAGTCGAAACTTTACCTTGGTACAACCTTCCATTCAGAATTCGTACATGAAAACTCTTGTTCAATTACCCATGCACAATCCTCTGGCTTGAATGTTGGAGAACAGCAGAAGACATCAATGTAGACCATGTTATCTTCTGGATACGTGTGAGCACTGAAATGGCTCTCAGCCAAGACAAGCACACCTGTAGTGCCTATTGGTTCAAATTGGTGAAAAGCCCGGGATACAACAGTAAACCCGCACCTTTCAGCGATTCGGTTCATAATTAATTCAAGATCTTCACTTCGAGAGACCCAAACTCCATCGACTCGGCCAAGAAGATGTTTCATCTAGTGTCCCATCATTTTATATATAGCCAGTCCTACCGCAAATATGATGTAAATGAGGGCAAAGTAATTCTCACCCTCCTCCGCCTGAGGCGTTTTGTATTCTATGAAGCTTGCAATTCCCAGAGCTGCATACATTACAGCAAATAGCCAGAAGAAAATTGTGTTAAGGTCAGTAGCCATCTATATTATATCTATGGAGAATCTTTCTGGAGCAGATATCATTCGTCAATTGAAAATTGAAAACCCCGACATAAGTATCGAAGACGTTCTGGACAAAACTCGGGAAATTTTGTTCAAAAGAAAATTGGAAATTGCTGGAGAACATTCAAACGTGTTTCAGTTTCTCAAAGCTCTTATAAAACTCGACATGACTCGTGAAGAGTTGGGACGGGCCCTTCCGGGTCTAAGTCACCTCGATGACGCCATCGAATTCATCAATGAAATCCCGGAGGAAGCCCCCCCGAGTTGCCTGCACTGGAGAACTGCTGCGAAAGGAAAAACACAAGGTACATCCCGCCAACGACCATGATTGTCGACTTGATTACCTGTGTAGGAATCTTGCGCTGAGATGGCATAAACATAATCTGAAGTCCAAATAGAATTATGCCTAGACCCAAAACTAGAATTATAGTAGCAGGTATCATTTAATACTTAAGGACATTTTTATTAATGTGATGAATGAATTACTCGTTCCTGGAGCCTCTGAGTGATTTTGCGTTTATAACTCGTTCTATACCCCAAGTAGAGCCAGTCCCTGTAGAGCTCGATGAATCTTGGAAGAAGTTTGAAAAGGAACTTGGAGGGTTCAAAACTCAGTATGCCAAGGCGCGTGCCGCCGTCACAATTTCACATTCTCGGCTTTCTGCCAAATATGCCGACGTGAATGTTCTCGAAATTGCTTCAAAAGTTCTCAAATCAGCTGACTTAAAGTCGAACCTCTCTACAGTAATAGAACACTTCCAGACTGCAGAGGGTATACCAGAACTGACCAAGGAGTACGGCGAGGCTCTTGGACGCGTTGAAGCTATGAAGCAGATTATGTGCGACACGAATGCTGAAAGGTACGCCCGTTTTACTTGTTTTGTATGTATGGAGCATCTTGTTGACTGCCTACTTGACCCGTGTAATCATGTTATGTGTGAGGTTTGTTGGGCAAAAACCCGGAGCACCCAGTGTCCTGGGTGCCGTACAGAGGTTCGTGAGGTTCGTAAAATTTTTACGCTGTCCTAAACGGTCCTGTAACTCAGTTGGTTAGAGTGCTAGTCTTATGAGCTGGAAGCCGCGGGTTCAAACCCCGCCAGGACCACGAGAGCTCGCTCTCTGGGGGGAGTTCGAGGGGGCGCCACCTCGTTAAAAACGGCAGGGGGACGCCCCAGCTGACTTTGGCGCAGTGGTAGCGCATCGGATTGTAGCTCCGCTGGTCGTGTGTTCGAATCACACAAGTCAGAATCGACCTGAGCAAGTCTCTAAAAGGCTCACCTGCTCCTGTGGCCTAATTGGTTAAGGCGTCAGACTGTTAGAGATGAATATTTCATCTCGCCGCCATCTGTAGATTGTGAGTTCAAGTCTCACCGGGAGCGTTTTTCAATTGTGTCCCAATTGAAAAACGTTCTGGAATAAAGATACGTGAAGCTAAAAAGTAATGAGAATCGTACTCAAAGATGGTTCTGTCGAATGCTCATGGGAAGTATTGAACAAGATTACAGCTTTATTCGAAGACTTTCCAACTTCTGATCATATTCCTCTTGATGTAATTTCCAAAAATTCATTTATTAAAATTATGGAATTTGCCGAGACAGGAAAAGTACCTGACGCGCCAGTGGATCTCTGGTGTGTCACGAACGAACAGTACGATTATCTCAAGGAACTGTGCCTTGACGCGGATTATCTAGGGTACACTGAAATGTACAATTCAATATGTAAAATTATTGCAAACTCATTTTGTGGAAAAACAAAGGATGAAATTGAGTTGATACTTAGTTAGCCATGTCATCGGCATCATATTTCGTACCGTTATAAAACGGCATAAATTGATTGTTACTCATGTATCCAGAGCTTGAACGCATGTACCACAGAAGCACAAGGAGGATCATGATCATAATCACCAAAGAATTCTTCATTTTACATTATGCAAATTTTTAATTTATGAGCCACCTCATCTTGTCCTGAGTTTTTGTTTGGAAAAACATGAATATGAAAACCATAAGGGGAAGAGACCTGAGTTCGCCGAGTTCTGAGTGTATGTATCCAGCTGTACCGTCAAAAGGGTAAGGAATTGCCCGTATGAACAACCTGGATCCATAGACTATAGCCGCGACTATTGCAAACTGAACAACAACCTCTAGAAACGTCCTCCATTTGGGATACGACTTTTTAAGTTCAGGAGTTACCATGTTCAGGAGGCTCGAGACTATGAATGCGAACATGAAGCACATGGCGCCAACCCATGCAACCCCTCCAATACGTATCAGGTGTATCATTTATTTTAGAGTGAGAATATAATGAAGGATCTGGATTTGTTTATGAAGTGGGAGTACGTCTCGGAACTTGATATAAAATTGTATATTTCTGGTTCGGATTTTATCAAGAGTCAACCAGTGACTGCTCAAGACATGAATGTTCTCATCTCTGACTGGTGGACGAAATGCAGAAACTTGTACTGTGTAATTGATCTGAAAGACATTTCTATTCTTGAACTTGATATTCTTGGAGTTATTCGGCTCATTCAAGATCTTGCAGAACTTAACAAGGATATAACCATGCTAAAGTCTATAAAATTTATTAATTATAATTTTTTAATGAAGTGGATCTATCGTGGAGTGGTGAGTATGGTTATACCATCAGATGTACGTGAAATTATATCATTTGATTGACCACCTATCAAGCGCCGGACGAAACGTCTGGCGCCCAAAGAATGCATCTGGCTTTTTTGATTTTATAAATTCTATAATTTGATCTACAGAATTTCTTCTGTCGTTTGATATAAGAAACGCGGCTACGACTGCTGCACTCCTTTGCTGACCCGCCGCACAGTGTACAACAATCTTGCGATCACGGTGACTGTTAATCCACGGAATAACCTCTGTGAACGCCTGATACATTCGGTCATTCTCTTCTGGGGAATCGTTTATTGGAATACGTATTCCGTATCCCTTCATAGGCAGATCGTTTGAACAATTGATTACTATCCATTCATGATCGACATCAAGTCCCCTGAAGCTTGAAAGATACAGATTAGGAACAATCTCATACATACGTTTTTCAGAGAAACTTATTTTCAAATAATTAACAATGGTTGACTGGCTTCTGTTTGACTTGAGTGATGAAGTCATGTATGTCAACATACTTGTCGGAAGACTCTTGGAACTCCAGCCTGATTCACTCGAAGGGGCTGATGCATTTTGTCATGAACTTTACCCGGTCCTTGACAAAATTCAGGAACTTTGCATCAAACGAAATTTAAAACAAGTTTGCAGTGCAGATCTTTCAGGTATAGACATGTTGCAAATTAAGCCAATTTCTTTAATGAGAATTATATGGAACGTTTACAACTACACGAAGGACAACGTCATGCTCCAAGGGTGTGATATTTCAGGCTCTGACCCATTCTTTGCAACACTCTTTGGATCGGTCAAGGGATTCTTACCTCCATTTATGCGAGAATTAATTAAAATAAAATGATCGTCAAATTTCTATAAATAAATTGATTATATACTATCAATGAAATGCCTATTTATATTTCTAGGTGAAAGCTTTCGTGGAGGAGAATGGCTCTCACGAAAAAGAGGAGATCCTCATACGTATGCAGAACAGAAACTTGCTTGCTATTCACACATTAAATTTTTGAATTTTATAAATTTAAAATTCAAAATTACAACCGATCTCATTGTGGATACGTATGAAACTCCATATTCGGATGAACTTGTTGGGTGGTACGGGCCACGTGTAAAATCTTACGTACACACGGGTGAGGCAATTGGTTACGAAAATTTATACAAACATTCATTAACTCTCATTGACGATATTGATGCATATGAATTTATTCACTTTATACGTATTGACCTCTATTTGAAAGATTATTTTTTTAAAACTTTCAAAATAAGTCAGACGCATTTACAGTACGCATTTCGAGGCACACCGATTCCATTCATAGAGAATATACCGAGATTGAATGATATGATGTTGTATGTTCCAAAAATACATTTTAATTTTTTAAAATTGAAAATTGTATTATTTCATGACTTGTGGGCATGGGGAATTTTACAGAGACTACGATTGACAAAACATGTGAGTACGTATATAGACACGATTCATGACTCGAACACAAAACGGGACTGGAATCCTATTTTTAGAATAGTCAATAGACCGGAATCAGGCACGTGGGAATGGGAAGGATACGTGTGTCTTAATTTGAACAAAGCACCAGTATATCAAGATGACTATAGAAATATATACTGACAAACAATTGAATATAAACACGAACGGAATTGTCCTTTGAAAACCAATGTCACCTTCTAAAAGTGAAGACAAAGAAGATGTAATTCCTTCAAACTGAACCGCAAGAGGTTTTTTAGTGTAATACATTTTCAGGGGCATGTGTAAAAGTTCACAGTCTATGGATCTAATTAAATCCGAAGGGTCAATATAAGCGAGTTTTTGGGCTCCGTGTCTACTTATAATATAACAATGTGTCAAAAGTGATATTCCTTTACGGACACTTTCAGATTCCCAGTTTCCCTGAATTCTGAAAGGCTCTGGGCTAGGACCAAGATTTATATAATCCCATTCTACATCTTTCATTTCGTCGAATACAAAAGCAAGTTTATCAAGAAATCCTTTAATTATTTTAACATCGTCTTCAAAAACAAGAACCGTTTCGTATCCCTTGTCCACAATGTCCCTCCATATTCGAATGTGACTATCCGCACACCCCCATTCTGGCGGTGTTATGTGAATTCCACTTGGTGCAAATAGTTTCCCATCCGTCGCATTGAAAAATTCTACATTTTCAATTCCTATTTTTGTAAATTGTTCTTGTGCATTCTCTCTACGATCCGGTCTTCGTTCAAGATTTATGCAATAGACATGGTCTATGGACATTGATACTCACACATAAAAGAAAACTGTGTATAAAACACAAGAATGGCAGACCTTCTCGTGTTTTACCCTCAAGGGCAACACCTTCACATTGAGTTTCTAGGGTCAAAGTACATTGAGCGCCAACCCAAAACTCCTGCACAGACTGAGATGTTCATGCTCTCCGTGAAGCCTGTAGTTGAGCAACTGGATGCGTACGTGCTCAAGCATAACCTGAAAGAGGTTATAGAGCTGAATCTGAAAGATGTTCCAATAGGCAAGCTCAATTCTGATACCGCACTTCATTTGTTGAACCTCATGTGCGAGATTCGTCCAGATAAGAATATTTTGCAAAAGATTAAGATTACAAATTCAAGCCCAGTTTTTGCAATGATCTACAAGGGCATCCGGGGAAAACTCCCAGGTCGTATACGAGACATTGTAGAGGTCGAGACTGATTCTAAATTTTTTTAGTGCGTTATTTTAGGACATGAGTAATTGGGACACGCGGGAAGAAGAGTTTTTGAAAAAATTGGAGAAACAGTGCAATGCATATTACAAATATTTCTCCAAAGATTTCGCATATTACAAGTGGGCGTCGACCCGCTTTAATATACCCATTCTTGTGCTGTCGTCCATAAACGCTTTGTGTGCCATTGCATTGAATGACTTTCTTGCACAAAAATACGTGAGTATTCTGAATGCAATATTGTCCGCCGGAACAGGTCTCATAGGGTCTGTCCAGTTGTATCTCAAGATTAACGACAAGATGGCAAACTCTGCCCGTTCAAGCACGCTCATGAAGCGCATAGCTCTCCTCATATCTAAAGAACTTAGCGTAGCTCCAGAATCCAGAACATCAGATGGGAAGACGTTTCTTCAGGAATCGTTCGCAGACTTTAACGCAGCCCTTGAACAGTCAAATCCAGTATGCAGAAAATTTCAGAACCACCTTGCTCTTGACCCGGATGATGCTATAGATAACTCTTCCGCTTCTGATGACCCGTCCACGACGCGATCACAGAAGATTCTCAACTATTTCAGAATGGCGAGACCTGTAGAATATTCTGAACCATGATTATGGAAATTGTTTTCTGGTTTGCGGCGGGTGGATTTTTTATGTTTGTATTTCTATTTTTACTTTCATATGATACAAAATTTTCATGTTGTTCAAGTTCCATGTCGTCGTACTCTTCCACGTCGTCGTCTTAAAAAAAAGAGAGCCTTAATTATCAATGGATCCCATACTCGAGCCGAACCTTGCTCGGTTCACAACCTTTCCTATACGGTACCCGGACCTGTGGGCACTCTATAAGAAAGCAGTGGGAAGTTTCTGGACCGTGGAGGAGATTGATCTCGCCGCAGACCTCAAAGATTGGGACACTCTAAAATCAGAGGAAAGAAATTTCATAAAAACCATCTTGGCATTTTTCGCTGCATCGGATGGAATCGTTATGGAAAATATTGACTTGAACTTTTCTCAGGAGGTTCAGATACCCGAAGCTCGATCGTTCTACGCGTACCAGGCGTTTAATGAATCTATTCACGCAGAGACTTATTCACTCATGATTGATAAGCTCATACGTGACCCAGACGAGGCGAATCTTCTTCTGTCGAGTATAAAATTCATGCCCGTGGTCAAGGAAAAGGCGGAATGGGCTCTTTCTTGGATAGGGAAAGGGGCTTCGTTCGCCCAACGCCTTGTGGCATTTGCATGTGTCGAGGGGATATTTTTTAGTGGATCGTTTTGTGCAATCTTCTGGCTCAAAAAGCGAGGACTCATGCCGGGCCTGTCCTTTTCCAACGAGTTGATCAGCCGGGACGAGGGTCTTCACCAGGAGTTTGCCGTGACTCTACACTCACACTTGCAGGAGAAATGTCCTTCGAGTGATATTAAAACTATTGTTCAAAGTGCAGTCGCTATCGAGACGCGATTCATAACTGAAGCTTTGCCGTGTAAACTCATAGGTATGAATGCACCAGAGATGATCCAGTACATTCAATTTGTGGCTGATCGTCTCATGACGCAGTTTGGCGAACCTCCCATTTACGGAGCCAAGAACCCTTTCGACTGGATGGAGAACATCTCGTTGGAAGGGAAGACCAACTTCTTTGAGAAGAGGGTCGGAGATTATTCAAAGCATTTAGTGGCTGATGGCGACTCGATCAGGTTTGACGAAGACTTCTGAAAGAATCTTCGGGGGTGAAGAATTCTAAGGACCACCGCTGGAATACAGGTCCTCGTTGTCGAGCTGAGGACCACCAGGGCTACCGCCTAGAATCGTGGCACCGCCCCATGCGTTGCTTAGAGCGTACTGGTAATTGGACTTGCGTTTCCGACCAAACGTCTTCCAGATAATGTGGGACAGAATGACGAACACTATCGCGTGAAGAATAAGACCTGGGAACTTGGCCGCACCGTCGGCTGATGCGATCCAGTCACCACCAATTGAGCGCGTGAGCTTGTACGTCTCTGGGCTGGCGACTATGGCGAAAAGTATAGCTTTTATAACTGGACTCATAGTTATCATTAAAAAATATTTTAAATTAACAATGCTGATTGAGATCTCAATAATACTTTTGTTTATAGCATTATTGATATACTCAAATTACAAAGGACCAGCTCCTCCTCAGCCTATGTGGGATCGTATAACATTTAACCCCTTTAGCAAGCCTGCCGAATGTCCTGAAGATTGTAAAAAGTACACGTTTCCTGATGACTATTTAACGCCGTCTCTTACCATGACACAGCAATGTGGATATAAACAAGACACTTTTGTATTTCCGTGCCATTCTACTTGTTGCCATAAGCGAGTTTCCATGCCAGATGGGCTATAACTGCGTAGACGACCGCATGTACCGCAACACCTATCTGCGTCGGACGCCCTGAAGCGTCAGCTATGTACATACCAATTACTGGAAGTTTGCTGGTTATCTTGAACATCATAGGGTTTGCAATTATAAAGAAGATGACGATCGGAACGATGAGATGCGTATATTTCATTTAATTTTAGTAAACATTTTTTCTATAATTTGCTTTGACCTGTAGACGTTCGAAGCACCCCTTCCTGTATACCACGGCTGTCTTTTTGCAATTTTGTTAATTTCATTATTCAAATTATTCCGAGTCACGTCCTGAATAAGTTTGTCGTAATAAATCTGTCTTTTAATCTGGTTAGCAATTTTAGCATAATTTGTATTTACCGCAATGCCACCGTATCCACCCCACGCCCTGTTCCATACCTGGTTTGCTAGAGCCTGAACTTTAATGTTCTTTCCTGGCTCTGGCTGTTCAGCTACAATTTTTGATTCTATTGTATTCAAATTATTAAATTGTTTAATTATTTGCGGAGTAGGCTTTGTCTTTTCAAGAGCATTGCGAGCAATTTCTATGTTGTTTAGTTTGCCCGCCGTATTTTCGGAGGCGAGCGACTTTAGTTTCCCTGTTTGAAAAGGTTTCCCGAGTTGACATTGACGTTGCGAATAGTTGGGTTATTTCCCATGCGGTTATTCAGGTTGTACTTTTTTGCGTTATTGGGGTTCTTGAAATTCCAACGGGCAGCGTTATTTGCCTTGTAAATGACTACGTTCTGACCGTTCGGCGTCTTGATGGTCTTTTCCTGACCGTGAACAGCCTGGTTGAGGGGTTGATTCACGTTAGCCGCAGCTTGGTTGAGGAGGAGATTGCTACGGGTCTCGGGTGGAGGGGCCGCCTTGCGACGGTTACGCTCCGTCACAACCTTTGTATATGCACGAATAATACGAGACTTGTTGTTTCCTACTGCATTCTTACTTGCGTTTTGCAGTTTCTGATAATTTTCCGCGAGGTTGGCATTTGAGCGATTCTTCAAGTTTGGAGCACTGTTTATGCGATTTATTATTCCAACTATATTTTGAGAAAGTGGAGGTACAAGCTTGGCGTTGAGCTTACGGTTATAAGCATTCACCTGATTACGAATATTCTGGTTCAGTTTATTAATACCTCCGAGCTTGCGCAAAAGTACCTGAAGGCGCATCTTTTCTGAACGAGCGCGTGCTGAATTAAATGCATTCGCATTTTGGGATATGGCACCGCGCAGAGAGTTTATGTTAACCCCGCCAGAGGCACCTTCTAGTACATTATTTGCAGCCTTTTCCTGGTTATTCTTAGGAACGTTTGCGGCACCTGCTCCATTTGCTGCAGCTTCGGCAGCCGCAGCTGGGTTATTTGTAGCATTTGCAGCAGCATTTGCCGCGGCGTTTGCAGCCTCAGAGTTTGCTACATTTGGAGGAGCGCCAATGGCAAGGGCGTGATTCTTTGCCGCGCCCGCCGCAGCTGCTGCCTGAGCAGTTGGTCCGGCACCCTGCTGGGCTGCAGCGTTCGCAGCCTTGTTCCCGACATTCCCAGGTGATGCATTCGCGGGTGCATTTGCTGCTGCTGCTGCCGCTGCCGCCGCTGCAGCGTTTGACCCGTTCGCATTCTTGACGGCTGCTGCAGTCGCCCCTCCAACCTTGGGACGCTTGGAATTAATGTACCGCTTGAGATTTCCAATCAATTCATTATTCAAAGGAACAATTTTACTATTATTACCTGAATTACGCGCGTTGATGTAACCGTTCACATATGTCTGAACGTTGAGGTTAAGTTTAGAGTTTGGATTGGTAATTACATTTTTTACAGTTGATGCAGGGGCTGACCGCCTGAACCTGTTAAAAATACCCATACTTGGAATGAGCATAGAAAAAAAATCAGGTCGCCCACAAGCCACATAAGGACAGCACTCGTAAGAAGAGTAGAAGAAACACAATGGCTGTCCGTATGTTCAGCACTTTCAACGCCTCCGATATCACGTTCAGCGATGTTCGCAAGAATGCCAAGGGTGGCAAGACAGTCTACCTCAACGCAGTGGGTGGTGGCAAGCTCCTGTTCCAGCTGCCTCAGCTTCGCGCACCCTTTGGGCTGAGCGAGTACAAGGACGAGAAGACGGGGTCGACCAGTTACAGCCTGCCCCTGAGTATGGACAAGCCCGATGTCCTTGAGGCGTTTTCCAAGCTTGACGCCAAGGTTCTGGACTTTCTTGCTTCCAAGTCTGAGGAGATTTTGGGCAAGAAGATGAGCCGTGAGGTGATTGCTGAGGGTGTTTACAAGTCGCCAATCAAGCCGAGTTCCAAGGATGGGTACGCTCCGGTTCTGAGCCTCAAGGTTGTTACGAGTTACAAGGATGGGTCCATTGAGACCGAGGCGTACAACTCCAATCGCGAGGCGGTCCCTCTGACGGATATTGAGAAGGGTCAGACGGTCAGTGCGATTATCGAGATCAACCAGATCTGGCGCACACCTGCTGGCGTTGGAGTCACGGTTCGTGTTCACCAGGTTATGTTCGCGCCGACCAACAAGCTGAAGCCGTGCGCTTTCCTAGCGCCAGCTGATGAGCCGGTCGATGACGCCAAGTCGGAGGAGGGGTCGGTTGAGTACGAGACGGACCCAGATCAGGAATAAAATAGTGTAGTGTAATAGAATGAGTTGGGTCCGATCCGGACAGTTTCGCCTCGTCACAAATCGTCCAGGGAAAAGATATGTTTTTCGCCGAAATAATACAGGAAATTCAGAATATAACGTTCCTAATTCAGTTCAGAGCAAGCGCGATGCCATTCGCTACCTTTCATCAAAACGCAACTTGAGACCGAATAGACATCAACCAATTCGCCCAAAAAAAGAAACATTAGCCACGTACACGAGAGCTAGACAAGCATTTAAGCGCGGTCCTTCCCCTAAACGCAAAAGCCCATTGGCGCTTCCTTATCACCCGGCACATGTTCCTGGATCTCCACAGTATCCAGGTGTCTTTTCGTGTGCAAGTGGTAAAGGACTTAAACTTCTTGGAAAAGGTCGGCAGGGAATTGCGTTTAAAGGAAACGGATTTGCTGCAAAAGTTTGTCCACGTGATTTAGCGGCTGAGAAGCGCGGTGAGAAACAGCCAGCCCGTGTAGAGTATGATATACACACTGCTGCATTCAAAGCATGTCCCACCGGAGTGGTCGAGCCATACGATTTTCACAAGTGCATAAACTTTATTAACCCTTCGACTATGAACATGGCAAACGTCCAAAACTCTCGCAAGTACGACAAGTCAAAACAGTCCATAATATTTATGGAATGGTGTGAGGGTGGTTCGCTTGAAGAATGGCTTCCGAAGAATGCCAAGTCCGATGCGGTCATGCATCATCTGATATCGAGTGTGCTCAAATCTCTTGCTAAAATTTACAAAAAGTATCCCGACTTTCGTCACAACGACCTCTGGCCTGCCAACATATTTGTTGCAAACCGTGGGTTTCTGATTGGAGACTTTGGGTGGGCCCGGCTCGAAAAGTCTGGAACCAACCCTGCAGTCAACACCGCCAACGGCACAAACACGGCGGGCAAATGGGGTGTCGGTCCATCAACTGATACACGGTACGATTATCACTTTTTTCTAAATAACATTCGAGATTTTGTGAAACGCAAGGGTGGCCTTCCAAAGTCTCTAGAGTTTCTTGACTGGGCAGTCCCTCCTGGCTATCGTGGATCGAGTGACACTCACGTGAATGAATGGCGTCTCAAGTACAACGATCCTTGCCCAGATCTCAAATCATTCAACGAAATTCTTCGGTCAAAGTACATTTCTGGACGGAAGATTACATCTCCAGATCTCGTGGCGGCTCGCAGCCGTTTGCGCTCCCGCGTAAAGGTCACTTCTGCAAATCTCGTGGCGGCTCGGAGCCGTTTGCGCAAGGTTCGCGTCCGCCCCAAAAAGCGCGTGTCTTCTCTGAACCTGCGCGCGGCAAAGCGGAAACTCAAGCCTGTTCGTCCGCGGCGGGTAATCTCCCCAGCCCAACTTGTGGCGGCGCGTTCCAAGCTCAAAGAGGGGCTCAAGACAAAGACCAAAATTCCAGCAGCTCTTATGAAAAATTCCCACTTTAATAAAATAGTAGAGCACTACTGGAGAAATGACGGTGCTAAATCTGGGAAAAATTACGAAGCAGCTTGGGACAAGGCACGTCACAAGGCTGTGCGTCTCGTGGAAATGCGGCTCAATCGCGGTAACAGGCCTCTTACGCCTATAAGAGGTTCTTTGAGGAAACGGAGTCCAAAGGCGGGACCCGCACCAGCTCGCCGTGTGAGTCCGCCACCACCAGGTCATTCAGGACGTCCAAAAATTATGGGAAGTAAAGGTCGAATGGTATATGCAAATTTACATTTTAGCCTCGTCGAACTCAAGAAACTTGCGGGTAACAAAGGCATAAATATCAAGGGTCTACGGTCAAAAGCGAATATTGCTCGTAAAATTTTTACTTGAATAAAGTAAATGAAGCTTCATCCAGTTCATGCTTTTAGCGGATTGGTAGGTATAATTTTTGTTCTACTTGCAATTATATTTATAAAGAGTGCAATGTCTTCTGGATATGATGCGGGTGTAGCAGGCGGCGGCCAAAGCCCTACGGACGTGGGAAGTATCATAGTATATGGTTCAAAGACGTGCCCTTGGTGTGTCAAGCAAGAGAAATACTTGACAGAGAAGGGGTTTGATTATCAGTTTGTAAACTGCCCAACGGATGGGTGCCCTGAATTTGTAAATGGATATCCCACATTAATGGTTAATAACGAGATTAAGAATGGGTACACCGAGCTCGGTGGTCCTCTAAGTCACTGGTAACTAGAACTTGAATACAGACAGCGCAAACGCGAGCATAAACGTGTGCCACAGCGAATCAACTGGCTTGAAGATGGTGATGTACTTCACGAGGGTACCGTTCCATAGGTACCGGAGAATGAACGTCAGGATAGTCAGGTAAATGAGAAATATAAGAATGTTGTAAACAGCATCCTGACGATTGCGGGATTTCAGGATTGATTGCATCTTTTTATTAGTCAAGGAAAAAATTACTTACTAATAATAAGATGGTTGTACGTGGAGCACCAAACCCGTGGGCCCCGAAATACACGTGGGCGCCCTGGGGAACAAAAGGAGTTGCGCATGATAATTGCTATGATTATGCATTTGGGTCATTTTCAGCAAACAGGAAATCAAAAAGCGTTCCTGGAGATCGTAGCGGGCTGGGGTCAAACGGTTTGACCTTTCGCACGTGTGGCGGAATAGCCAAACGCGTCTTGTCTGACAATCCAGGGAACGTGTACAAGATGAAATCTGCGGCTGAAAAGCCAAAACGCGGGTTTTACAAGGTCATGTGCTTTGTGGCACCGTCAAATGACTTTGGAAATTCAACAGGAGATTTTCACTGGTACAAGGAAATCAGCGCTATACGGTACAGAACGCGTCCTGGAGACACGATATCTGCGCTCGCCAAGTTTTTTCATGTTACTCAGTCTGTGATAAAGGCGGCCCTGATGAAGTCTCGCGTAACTGCTGACCGAAACGACGGCCGTGTAGCTAACAATACGGAAGAGCTTCGTGTGCTTAACAAACTTGCGTTGAAAACAGCGGACAAGATTCCGTCTGGAAGAGTTCTGGACTTTCCTGTAAAACTCTGGAGTCACAAGACTGGCTGGGCGGGTGGTCCTCTCATAGTCGACGCGTCTGGGAAGACGATTACCGACCCTCGCCGAGCAGATCGCAATTACAAGCCCGGGTTTCACTATACGAAATTCTGTTCCGCGTATGGAGTCCGCCGCGGGTTTGCAAAGACTGGATCCAACTCGAATAGAGGCCCGGTTACTCAAAATGTTCGGGCACGGGTAAACCGAGTAAACGTAGCTCGTTAATGAGTTCCTCATTAGGTTCCACGTCCCACCGTATTTCAGATTGAAGCATTTCTTGACCTCTTTCAAGATTTATACCAAACCCTCCAACTATAGAACGTACATTACTTGTTTCGAAGTCAGTAACTGAATTTAGACCATCTAATACACGTTCTATGATGAGACGGCATTTATACAATGGAACATCGAATGGCTCTCGGCACATGGGGCACGTAGGGTCACCATGACACGAGGCTTTCCAACGGTCAACACATCGTGTGTGAAATGTGTGATTACATGGCAATTGGCGGGTGTCCCTAATCATGTGTCCGAAACACACGGCACACTGGGGTCCCGTGTGTTGCCAGCACCTTTCCTGTTCTCCCCTGAGAATTTGCCTACATGGATTTCCCAGGAGAGTCTGGGCCCCACACCGCCTTTCCATTGGTTTACTCCTGTAAAAGATCTTAGCCCCGGCGCCGCAGGGCTTGGGAAAGTTCGTATTCGAGCGACTTTATTGCATCCTTGTATTTTATCCGTATATTTTCTTCAATATTTTTTCGAAATATTATGAGAGGATCATCATCCTGCTCCATGCGGCACGTGGGGCATTCTATTGACTCCTCGTACCACTTGATTATACACTTGTCATGAAACATGTGCTTGCATTTCAATTTACGATCACTACGATTGGTCAATTCCAAACAAATTGTACATGCATGCTGTGAATGGATGCGACATTTCCCGTCTTGGATAGCCATGTGTTTACACTTCTTTCCTGAAAGAGTCATTGACGAACAGTTCATTCTCTGAAAGTATCCTACAAATTTCTTCATGGATTTCACCCTCAGTCCTGTTTGCGTCAATTACATACGCACGAGTACCCTCTACAAGATTCATGTATTTCCTGTCGAGTTCTCGAAGATATTCGAGAGATACGGAGGCGTCACCCGTCTGGTTACGTTTCTGAATGTGCTCGTGAGCCAATTCAGGACTTTTAGAAAGGTAAATGTAAATATCAGGAAACCATTCAACCTTGCGAAAATAGTACTCGTAACAGTCTCTTTCAGTTGGATGGACCTTGTCCTGAATGAGCGGCCAAAACACAAAACGCGAGCTCCACATGCATCTTTCGTAAATTACATGATTTGTTGTGTAAATAGGCTCAAGTTTCTGGAGAATTCGCATGTGAAGCAGGAACGCCCATCTTACCTGGTCCTCGTAAAATTCCTTGAGAGGCCAGTCTTGAATTGGCTCTCTGTGAACGTACCAACCCTTCGATTCAAGCAAACCGAGTTGTGTCGTTTTGCCTGCACCGATATTTCCATCGATGACTATTTTCATTAATATTCTAGAGTGTCTTATCTTTAGCAAAACCCCTTTGGAGGACCCTGTCCCTCCTGCTGATCTACAAGCACGGAAACCATACCGTCGCGGCATGCTGCGTTACGAAGGGGAAGGTTCAGGCTATCTACGGTCTGGAGATACTGCGTCCGGAACTTGTAGTTGTCTTCTACATCAATCTTCTGGGTTTGCATGAGAGCCTCAGTCATGAGACGGTTAGACGTGAACTCGGTGAGACAACGGCCATCAGCCATACCTATGCGGGTACTCATTTACATTGCTATTACATTTTATTCTGAAGAACTCTATTCCACTCGTCGAAAGATGCTCCTAGGATCATGTCAAACTTGCGAACGACTGGTGTCTTGGCCACAAACATGCTCGGGTCTATACATGATAGAACCACGTCATATGCCGCCACCAGTTCTTCAAGCGTTTTAGCCCCCCCTACAAGTGTTGCTCCCGACTTGAACACGCTGATGGTCATCTTCTTCATGTCCGGCTTTGGCTTGAACTTGATCTTGACTGCACTGTACCTGTCCGGTTCATAACTCACCTTGAACCCATCAAGCTTGTCGAACCGCTCCTTGACCTTGTGACTGTTCACAACCACGTTGAAATCAAAGTTTGAGTTAATCATAGAAATCTCAAACGGGTTCATGTGCGGAATTTCTTCCAACCCGAGCGTTTCTTTCATTATAAAGGCAACCTGGTTCAGGATTCGCTCCCCGTCAATCGGAGAGTTGCCGCCTGATAAGTGAATAGTGCCGTTTGGAAAGATCTTGACACTCTTTTCAGAGTAGTCGTCACGTGTTCTTATGGATATTTGGTTATAGAATGATGTTGTGTCCATAGTCCATGTAAATCCCGGACCTTCCGTTCCCTTGGGACGGATAGTCATCGGTTGAAACCTCTCACGAAACTTGGCTATGTCAACTTTTCTGTCGTTGAATGAATGCATAGTCATTGTTGTAATCTTGAGCCACGATGGCGCGGGCCATTCTGGCCTCAAACGGACGATGCGCTCACGAACTCTTGCGAGATCTTGAATGTATTGGTACATGTCCATGTTTCTTTATGAACATGGGAGTTGTGTCTTTGTGACGTCTACATGACTCGTTTTTTTGCAGCCGCCTTGGCAATCTTAGCAAATGGAGTTCTCAAAATATCCGCCTTGATAACCTTCTTGTAATATTTCTTGAGCTTGTTTTCGTTTTCGTGAATATTGCCAGTCTTTGTGACGTTGTGAGCCACGAGTGAAATGAGTTTCTTCTTCTTCACGGCATTTATAACACGATTCAGTTCGGCGATTCGGGGCTTGAGTTTTGAACGTCTCCTCGTGGACTTGGGCTTCTTCATAGAAAGTGTGTTCAGACCTTCGAGAACATTGACTGCACGCGCAGGTCCTCCAAGCTGCCGTACAGCATTGATTGCAGGAGCGCTTACGTTGTGCATGTTCATAGCCTGGCGGGCGTTCCCGTTTGTGAGATGGAGCGCCTCGGCAGTTCGCGCAACTTCGGGAGCCCCATCGGGAACTCGCGCAATTTGATTCATTGCACGAGGAACTCCACCTGCATAATTAATTGCACGCTTCTGTTCTGCAGGAATTGGTGCCCCCGCCAAAGCCCGGCGCCAGTCTCCCGTGTTTGCAACTGGACGACCGCTTGGCGTGCTTGTTTTACCGATCAATGCTCGGCGCCAGTTTCCAGGGTTTACTTGACCACCGCCTCCCAAGTTGAGCCCTCCGCCACGACCTCCAAAGTTGAACCCTCCACCGCCCGTTCCTCCCCTGCCACCCCAGTTGAACCCTCCTCCACCTGCCCCTCCGCCTGCTCCTCCGCCTCTGCCTCCCCAGTTGAACCCTCCGCCTGCTCCTCCGCCTCTGCCGCCCCAGTTGAACCACCCTTTGCCGCTTCCCGTCCGGCGACCTTCATTTGTAATTCCGGGCTTTCGCATAAAATTTAATTTACGAGCAAGGATCGCCTTCTTTACATTATCATTTGGAACTCTTCCAAGATTACTCACAAGGTTTGAAAGCTCTCGCATGTTACGCACGTTTCTCACATCATCAATAACGAGAGAAGTTGCGTTTCCTCTGTTTCTGAAATTCATTGGAAGGAGACGCAGGAGTTCGCCAAGACGGCGGGACCGTGCAGAACCTCCTTTCTTTCGGATATCTGATATTTCTTCAGAAAATCTTTTGTAAATTTCTTCTAATATTTTGTCCTTGTTTGCAGGGTAATATTTTAGAGCAACTATTAATTGTGCGAGTGTCATTTTTGAATAGTTACGCGCGACAGGAGTGGCGGGGCCAAGTGGAACCTGAGGTCCTGTGTTTGGGTAATACCCCGTCCCTTGATTCCCAGTCTTGAAAACGTACCCTGGTTTTGGGCCATTAAATGTAGGCGAAGGGATCATATTACCATTGGGCAATAAATTTCTTTGACGCAATGCATTCTTGACGTTTGGATGAATTTTGCTTTTAATTAAATTGGAAATTGTTTGTGCAATTACATTTGTTGGTGCAGTCTTTGCAACATTGACTGCGGCATTGGTTCCCAATGAACCTTTTAGAATTTCTGAAACCACATTCTTGTCTGGAATCTTTTTTACAATTTCCGATGCAGTATTTCCAGAAATTATAATTTTACTTTTAATTAAATCGGAAATTGATTTTGCAATTACATTTGTTGGTGCAGACTTTGCAACGGCAATTGATGCATCAGTCCCTAGTGAACCTCTTAAAATTTCTGAAACTACATTCTTGTCTGGAATCTTTTGAACAATTTCTGATGCCGTATTCCCAGAAATTATAATTTTGCTTTTAATTAAATTGGAAATTGTTTTTGAAATGTCATTGGTACTTGATGACTTGACAACCGCCACCGCAGCATTGGTCCCTACCGCACCTTTTATAATTTCCGAAATTATAGGACCTAAATTCTTTTGAGGAATCTTGGAAACAATTGCTACTGCAGTATTTCCGGGAATTGTAATTTTGTTTTTAATTATTTTTGAAATTGATTGTGCAATCACACTGGATGGAGTTTTTTGAAGAATTGCATTGAGTTCTGGCCCAGTTGCCGAAACCAAAGATTTAACAATACTGTTGACAATCGCGTCATTCATATAATGAACAGAGAGAAAATTCGAGTCATGTAGACGTCACGATCCATGCTTTTACCCTTTTTCAACTCAAACGCAATGGGTCTCCTGAAGACGCGCCTGATTGCCCCCTACCAACGTGAAGGGCTCAATTGGCTCTATGACCGCGAGACCAAAGATGCGCTTTTTCCCGGAGGCTTCTTGTGTGATGAGATGGGTCTAGGGAAGACGGTTCAGATGCTCGCAGTCATGTGCGTGAACCCGCAAAAGACACTTATTGTAGTGCCAAAGTCTATAGTCTCACAGTGGAGAGATGAGATTGCTCGATTTGCACCTCATTTATCAGTCAACGTGTTCGATGGGCCAAAGCGCATGGTCACTCCCGCCGATGTAACGATAGCTCCGTACTCGGTCCTTCCCTCTCGAGCGCACCAGCCCCTTTGCCCGCTGATCCACGAGCGGTGGGGTCGGGTCATCTTGGATGAGGGTCACGAAATTCGTAACCGTCGAAGCAAGACGCACATTGCGGCATGTGCTATCACTGCAAAGATTCGGTGGATTCTCACGGGTACTCCAATTTTCAACTCAATGGCTGACTTTGCGAACCTCTGCGGCTTCCTGGGCCACAACCGCAAAAACGTGCAGGCAATGCCCGACACTTTCAGGGAGCGTTATGTCCTGCGCAGGACAAAGACGGATGTCGCCATGCACAATAAGCGACTCGAACTTCCTCCGTGTGATTTCCAGAATCTTGAGATTGAAATGTACAGAGAGGAGGCTGAGCTGTACCAGCAAGTCTACGATCGCTCTCAAGGAGTTATCCAGAGTATCATGAAGTCTGAAAATAGGGCACTCCACCAAATGGAGATGCTCGAGGCGCTTATGCGAACGCGCCAGGCACTCACGTGGCCTCAGACATACCTGAACGGGATAGCGGCTCAGCTCAAGACGGAGCCAGAAGAGTGGACCGGGCGTTCGAAAAAGCTCGAGACTTTGATCGAATTGATCGAGTCTCACCCGACTGAAAAGACTCTGATATTCTACAACTTTACAGGGGAGATGATTGAAATCAAGAAACGACTTGGCGACAGACAGGTGTTTCGAATTGACGGGTCTATCGGCAAGTTTGAAAGAGATGCGGCTATTGATGGGTTCAAAAATTCGACCCAAACACCAGCTCCAGTGTTCCTGATCCAGATCAAGGCGGGTGGTGTGGGGATCAACTTGCAAGAGGCTACCAGAGTTTACATAACGGCTCCCAGCTGGAACCCGGCGACTGAGCTTCAGGCTATCGCTCGGGCGCACCGCACGGGCCAGACAAAGAAGGTGACGGTTCGGAGATTGGTATACATAGGCACGGATGCGACCCCTAGTGTGGAGCAGAGCATCATGGCGCTGCAGGCAGGAAAGGCGAGTCTCGCGGCAAATTTGCTCAAGGATTCCAAGTTGGAAAATGCAGTCCCCAACGTGACGAAGACCAAGTTGAATATCCGAGCGCTCGCAAAAATATTCGCGTTGTAATATAAATGGTAGTTGGTTCCCGCGCTCAAGTCTATCACGGCAACGCCGATGTCACCCCAGGCGGTCTCAAGAAGAAGGATCTGAAAATGGTCAAGGGAGAAATAGTGAGCAAGGCTAAATCCAAGGATGAAAAGTCAAACCCTTGGATAAAGGCGGTCGCCAAGGCCAAGAAGGAGCTTGGCATCACAGGGTTTGCCCTCCTCAAGGGGAAGCTTCTCGAACGGTCCCGAGAGATTTACAAAAAATAAAATAAATTCGTATAGTAAATGAATATCAAGTATATTATGCTTGCGTGCTGCATATTGTCTACGGCAGTAATGTCCCTTGCGTCCACGTCAATTGCTCAACAGTGTTACAACGATAACTCAAGTTACAAAACTTCACACAAGACGAATAATGATTACCTGACGTACATGATTGTTATGGGTGTCGTGTTTATTGTCATGTCGTTTGGCGGTATGTTCCTGGGTTACAAAGCTCCAGCTTAATTTATGGTACATTATCAATGGCTCAGAACGTCTATGGCGGTCTGGCCCAGGTGGGACAGTTGAAAGCCCAAATTGGGCTCGGTGTTTCAGTATGTTTAGCACTTAGTCTGTGTGTTTCGGGAGCCATGGCTCTGAATTCAGCACGAACCGATAAACATACTGCAACAGTTAATGCTACTCTTTCTAGTTCTGGAAGCTGTTCATCAAACACATGTCCAGGACTGGCAAGTTACAAAGTGGGAAGCGCAAGTTATACACTCTCAGGGACATGGAATAACCCACTCCCCACATCGACTACTATAGCCTATGACCCGTCAAATCCAACAGATTCTGAACAAAATCCTCCGTCATTTACATTTGGTTTTATACTTTTGACAGTTGCTGTGTGTATTGCAATTATTGGATTTGTAATTTACAAAATTACAATGGCTTACAAACCTATTGCAGCCCTTGAAGGTGCCGATGCAATTTACAACCTAGGAAGAGCCGTTATATAAACGCACACTTCCCTCTCTCAAACACATCTGGCTCTTTGGGAGGTGACCCATAGTATCGAACCTGGTAAGCTCGCACGACGATACCCCAGCTTTCATTATAAAAATAGTTTGAATCGACGTCAATAATACAAGACAGTTCCTGCTCACGAAAGAGTCCTTCTTTAATTTCGGGCGTGACCTGCTTTGATTCCGCGTCAAAAACATACGTACTTTCGTCAATTTTCACACGGAGAGATCCAGTCTTCATGTTCGAAGTGAACGGCTCGCGGTTACACAACATGCTCTCAAGGTTCTTCCACCAATTTACAAATTCTTGATTTGACAAATCAATATTAAATGATTTGTATGCAGAAACTCCCCACGTACACATACCTCTTGGAACCTGAAAACGGAGAGGACCACCTTTGTATGTGTACCTGAGCTTGTCTTTCGTAGCGAGCGTGGACTCAATCTTGGTCAAGTCAATTTCATGCCAAAACCCCATTGAGTCTTTAAAGAATTTTTGTTTTAACTAAACCTGAACCTCGTAAAAGAACTCTGAGATTTGTAAAAATTGTTTGATTATGACCCGGACTGAAAACATATGAGCCGTCAGCCGAATTGTACTCTATACTATGTTCCGTGTTTTCGTCGTTAAAAATAGCCGTCCAGTCTCCCATACTACTCAGGCTTATAGGTCGCCGTATACTGTGCATCCCGTTTCTAAAACAGTGTAACGAACGGGAGTCTAGGTTGTACACGAGCCCATCGTGACTCCAAAGAAGGTACGACAGTCTCCAAGCTTTTGCTTGATCAATTTTACCTGGAGGAATTCCTAAAATTCTTTTTGTATCAATATCAAGATACTTGTATACCGTGAATTTTATTTTTTCCATTTCCTTATTCCAGCCTCCAATTCCTTAAGGAGTTTGTACCTGTTGTTGGACAAACGGGCCATTCTCTCTAGGTTCTGGGATGCGGTCCTCACGTAATGGACCGTCGCCTTGGGCCTGGATGGACTCTTGCGCTGGGGGGGGCTTTTGCGCTTGGGGGAAGCCCTCTTGGGTGAAGGCATCACGGGGCGCTGAGATGCCGCACTTGCCCGAAGGCGCGCCATGCGCTCGTTATTTGAACGCGTCGGGGTGAGAGCCGACGTCTTGGGGTTGTACGTAAACTCCCCAATTGAAAACTTCGTGAGACCTAGACCTGAAGGTGCCATGCTACATGATAATATTTAATTTATATACTCAAGGTTACGGTTGTTGTTGCGGGGACGGTTGTTGTTATTCTTCTTCACATTGTTCGGACGTTTGCTAATGATACTTGATTTATTGATACGTACGACACCCTGTCCACTCACCCTGTAATACGTCTTCCCGAAGAGTCCCTTCTTGTAATAAACCGTGTACCCGTTCCGGGTCTTGGCGTTATTTAAACGCGTGAGACCGTACTTGGACGCTATGCCCTGCGAATAGTTTGCTACTGGCATATAATCATTAAATTTAATTTTATTTTTGGGAACATATGATGTATCTTTATAATGTTTTCCGTTTCGATAATTTACGTTTATTCTGTAGTAACCCATTAGTCCTTTGAAAACTGGAACTTTGGGTTGATTTTTTAAAACGCCCACTTTTTTAGACATGTTTGCGTTTCTAAACCTCTTTATCGCGTTTTCCCGACGTTTATTGCGCTCTTCCTGTTCCTTTCGGAGCATTTCTCTGTGCCGATTATTTGAGTTTTTATTAACATATCCTCTTCTCTGCCAATCCTCCATTTGTATTATTACAAAATATTTTTATTACGTATACAGGCTGAACAATTTTTCCCAATCTTTACATCTTAATGTATTTGCAAGTGTGATACTCATGACTTCTACTGTTTCACCTGGGCCATATCCATTTAAACTAAATATATTGTACAACCCGCATAAAATACGCATCCAAAACCATCTTTGGTTTATTAAAGAAACATCTACAAAACTTTCTGTACCTTTTGCAAGATCAAAACCCAACGTACCATTGACTTCTACAACGTGAAAATTTTCACCTTTTGAAAATGAAGAATCATCTTTAAATCTTACATCATATCTTCCAACGTAAAAGTTTGGAATTAATTTTGAAATTTTATCAATCGTAAATTGTAATTGATCTGTAATGAGATCTTTTCTATTTTTACATTTGTCATCTCCGTAACACCATTTACGTATGGGTGAGTTTCCGAGTTTTTCTATTATAGAAATTATTCGTCCATTTTCTTCCCATGGCATTCGTTCATAAAGAATGCCAACTTCCCTGTCGTATGGCGAATATTCTTGTATCATGTAATTTTTTGTAAAATTTATATTTTTTAATTCTTCAAAATTATTAATTTTATAGACGTCATTCCCAGTTTTACTACATATAACAGGTTTGAGAATCAATGGAAACTCGAGTTTGTTCGGATCTACGTCTGAAACCATAGTCATTTTGGGAATAAATTCTGATGGAATATTTTCAAGAATTGTATATTTATTTTGATTGGTATCATATGGATTTACATTGATAAACGTTATCCATATTATTACAAACACGAGTAAAAACGGTATAGAAATTAAATATTTCAATAAAAAAATATTTGAAATAAATACACCTAATACATATGCTGGTATTGGTAAAAATAGAAGAGGAAGAAACCTGATCATTACCTAATAGACACCAATATATTAACCTGAACACATCTCACAATTTCCAGGGTTTTCACGCGAGCACGCGAGTGCGACCGGTACAGTCACCTGCTGAGCCCGAGCCTTTGGGCGCGTTCGCAAGTAGTACATCCCAGTCTTGAGCCCCTTCTTCCACCCGTAAATGTGCATGGAACTCAGCTTCGCCAGGCTCGGATCTTCCATGAAGATGTTGAGCGATTGCGATTGGTCGATGAACGGCCCTCTGTCTGCGCTCATATCAATCAGAGACTTTTGAGGAATTTCCCAAACAGTTCTGTAAATTTCCTTGAGACGATCCGGAATGTCCAGTGTCTGCACGCTTCCACCCGCACGCACAATTTCCGTCTTGATTTCCGATTTCCACTTCCCCAACTTTTGAAGATCCTTGACAAGGTGCTTATTTACCATTACGAATTCTCCTGCGAGGGTTCTGCGAAGGTAAATATTTGTCGTGTACGGCTCGAATGCCTCGTTGTTCCCAAGGATCTGCGCGGTGGATGCGGTCGGCATAGGGGCGATCAAGAGCGAATTGCGGAGTCCGTAGACTGCAATCTTCTCACGAACCGGAAGGAATCCCTTTGGATCCTTGTCCCACATATCAAACTGCAGGATATTGTGAGAAGCTGGAGACCCGTTGAATGTCTCATAGGGTCCCTCCTCCTTTGCGAGTTGGCACGACTCTGTGAGTGCTCCACAGTAAATCACCTCAAAGATTGCCTTGTTGAGTTCTCGAGCCTCTGAAGAATCGAACGGAATACCAAGAATCATGTAAACGTCCGCAAGTCCCTGAACTCCGATACCAATAGGACGGTGACGAAGGTTCGACTTGCGCGCCGGTTCTGTCGGGTAATAATTCCGGTCAATCACGCGATTGAGGTTTCTTGTGATGACCCGCGTTACATCATGGAGCTTTCCGTAATCAAAGACTCCACCCTCTACAAACGCGGGAAGGCTCAGAGACGCCAAGTTGCAGACAGCAGTCTCATTTGAACCTGAAACCTCCATAATCTCGGTACACAAATTGCTCGACTTGATCGTTCCAATGTTCTTCTGGTTCGATTTCGCATTCACCGAGTCCTTGTAGCACATGTAGGGCGTTCCGGTCTCAACCTGTGACTTGAGCACGGAATTCCAAATGTCCCGAGCCTTGACGACACGCATAAACTTGCCCTGAAGAACATATTTTGCGTAAAGTTCGTCGAATGCTGCTCCGTGAACATCTTGAAGCCCCGGACACTCATTTGGGCACATGAGCCACCAGTCCTGATCATTCTCCACAGCCTTCATGAAAAGATCTGGAATCCAAAGACCTGTGAAAAGGTCATGACACCGAGACTCTTCGTCTCCCTGGTTGAGTCGCAGGTCTAGAAACTCCATAATGTCTGCATGCCACGGCTCCAGGTAAATGGCGAACGACCCCTTGCGTTTCCCGCCACCCTGGTTTACATAGCGGGCCGTGTTGTTGAAGACGCGGAGCATGGGCACAATACCATCTGCAATACCATTCGTTGCATGAATCTTTGACCCACGTGCTCGAACATTCGAACAGTGGATGCCAATGCCCCCAGACCACTTGGAAATGTGAGCACACTCCTTGAGCGTCTCATAAATTCCTTCGATTGAATCTTCTTTCATGGCAACCAAGAAACAGCTCGACATTTGAGGGCGCTTCGTACCGGCATTGAAAAGGGTCGGAGTCGCGTGCGTGAAATATTTCTGAGACATTAAATCGTACGTCTCTCGAACACGGACAATGTCTGAGCCGTGGATACCGAGGGCCACGCGCATGAAAAGGTACTGGGGCGTCTCACCCTCGTACAGATATCCCTTCTGAAGTGTCTTGATTCCAAAATATCCAAAGAGGTAATCGCGAGAATGATCAATCCACGAGTCCATCTCGAGTTTTAGGTCTTTCATAAACTCAGCAGAAACGATCCCCTTTGCGTGAAGAGAAACCATAGCACTCGAAAAAGTCTTTGGGCAAATCTTTTGAATATTTGAGACGGTAATTCTCATTGCTAAAATTTCATAATTTGGATCATCGGTAATCATGCCAATAGCCACCTCAGCACTCAGTGTGTCAATCTCTGCAGTGGTAATACCGTCGTACATTGACGAAAAGACCTTTTGGGCAACCTTGGCAGGAGAGACTCCATCGAGGGGCGGTTCGTTGAGGTTCTGAATACGCAAAGTCACTTTGTCGAAGAGCATTTCCTCTGGGGATCCATTGCGCTTGAAGACCTTCATTTGAGTAAGAAGCGCTTGTTTTTTTTATCAGGGCATTACAATGTCCACGCGGTTCCGCCCAACGCCTCTGTCGAACGCGTTCTTCTCAGACTTTAATCGTGAAACAATTCACAATAATTTAATTTCACTAATTAAAAAACAAACGGGCTACACGGTAGACAAACAGAATGATGCGGACATCCAGGGTCTCATGCGCAAGGTCTATATCAACATGGCGTCCGATGAGTACAATAACGTCAAGGACAATGTTTCCAAGATGAATTCCAAGGTGGTTGACGAGGCGAGCCAGATGGTCCTCACGGGCGTTCTTCAGCAGATAACCTACCTCCAGGACATTACATCAAACCCCGTTCCTCTTTTGAACCCAATCAACACGAGCACATACGGAAATAAAATTCCTATTAACAACAAGTACGGAATTAATCCTCAGTAAATATAAATGAACAACTTGACTGTAGTTTTTGTTTGCTGTATAGCCATGTGCGTTTTAGGGTTTGCCCAAAATAACTTCTGTGGAACAAACCCTATGATAAAACAAAACACATGTTCTAATTCTATAGGAGGTGTAGCGTGTCTTGTATGTCTTGTAAGTATATATTTAATTTTGAAAAAATAAATATTGTAAATTATCAATGAGACCTCTGGATGACATTCTCGTGGGTTTTATAATTTTCTTCATTCTTGAAAGGGTAATTCGTTTGGTAGGAGTAGTGATATTTGAACCAATCATAATGTCCAAGACGAATGATGAAAAGGTTACAAAAAATTGGGTTCAATTAATTGACATTGTGTTTTTGGCGACTGCGCTTTTTCTTGTTATTAGGTTCAAGAAACAACTTGCGAGGATAACTTAAGGATCTCACTCGTGTTCACCGTAAGATGAATAAGTACCGTGACGAAACTGCAGAATTATGTAAACGAAAAGGTTGGGACAAAGCTCCAATAAGTACCGTGTGGATGTTGTACACCGAGGAAAACGGGGAGCTTGCGAGCGCCATCCGTCAAAATCAGCACCTGTACCGCAAGACGAATCTTAAAAAAGATCGCGGAATAGATGTTGTTATGGAAATGGGTGACGTTTTCAGTTATCTTTTTCAACTGGCTCACATGCTCAACATCGATCTTGATCAGATGTGGGAACTTCACAGAAATAAAGTTCAGAGCAAAAATTACCCAGTGGAAAAAAATGTACGAGTTTATTAATGGCCACTGCCGCTATGATAAGTGACTGCGCTCACATAAATCATATTAATCCATTTACCGCGACAAATACATTCGGTACTCCTACAAACGGCGGTTTTTATGACGGACCTGACGGGTCCTATGTCGTGCAGATTGATGAGAGTCCCATGGCAAAGAATGACCCGAATGATGACCTGACACACTTTACTCCAGACCACATCAATCGTTCGGGACCAGGCTTTCTCAACGAAGCAGCTCCGAGTCCAGCGCCTTTTCTAGGGTATCCAGCTCGCAAGTTTGAGTACCCTGAAACCTTTGTTTCGACCTGGTATCGTCCAGGACTCGAGACGATGCCAGTTCCTCCTGAAATAAAGAAACCTCAAGAAAAACTGCCAAAAAATGCAATGTCAATTATCAACACACTATGGTCTGGGCATTTAAATAAAGACAACGACATTCTGATAATTCTTTTGCTCATTGCTCTTGCCGTGTATGTTTTCAGATAGGCACCACCTTACTCGCAACCACCTTGATGAGTTTCTTTTCCAAATTTTGTTTTTCTTCTATGATCCGTGCTGCCAAACGAGGACACGAGTGACTCTCAAGTTGGATACACCTTGCGCAACACATGGCAAGGCATTCATTGCACTTGAGAATCTTCATTTTGTGCGGACAGGCGCCCATCGTCTCTTACTTCACATGCGATATTTATCTTAATGTAGGGTTCGTCATCTTGAATTTCACAAAGACCGTGTTCGCGACCTTTCAGGACCTTTTCCCAGATGGCTTGCATCTTTGGAAGATTTTTATCGAACCATTCACGGTCGCGCTTGACTCGCGTGACCATGAAGATCTCGGGCGACTCACCCTCTGCCGGACGGTACTGAACAAAATCGCAATCTTCAAAATCTAAAATCTCCAAAAGAAGCTGAATTTGAGGCATGTAATACTTTGGAACCTTGTTTTCAATTTTTCGAGTAAGAGGGCATTTAATCTCAAGAAGTATCCCGTCGTCGGTGATACCGTCTGCCGATCCCCCGATAAAAGGGTACTTTGGATGCTGTACAAGACCTATTTCCGTTGTGTGCTTCCCGAATCTTTGGTCGTAGAGGTCACGCACAAGAGGCTCGAGAAGCGTACCGTGTGCAGTTGCGGCGTTTCCGGCCCATTGCGTTTTCAGAACCTTTTTACGAACAAATGCGTCGGGACTCTCGTAGTGATTGTCACCGATGGCAGACGCGACATCACTTGCAGTTATCATATTTTCACGAAGTTTGAGCCATTCCTCCGTTCTCTGGTCGGCGTATGTCGCCTCCTTGAGTTGCTTTACTCGTTCCAGGAGCTGGGACATTCTTTCCTTTGAAACGAGAGTCCGTCTTAAGTACAATTTCAGCCGCATTTTGTTCTGCTTGCTTCTTTGTTGTTGCGTACCCAACAGCTTCGGACTGGTTGTTTACCACAACAGTTATGCAAAACGTGCCGTTGATTGTATTGGTCAAGAGGTACTCTGGAAGCGGGTACTTGAGCGCCTGACACCACCGCATCAGCTGATCCTTGTAATTGTCGTCTACCAAACTTGTGGTTACTTTTTTGAAACTTTCTAAAACGAAATTTTTTGCATGAACCATTCCTAAATCAATATAAATTGCTCCTATAAGGGCCTCGAATACATCTTCCATAATGTGTTCATTTGTGTTCCACCCGTTTCGCTCGCCCTTTTCGTCCATGAGAATAAGTTTATCGAGACCGAGAACTTTGGAGATTTCGCACAACGTCTTCCCCCTGACCATCTTCGTGCGCGCCTTGGTCAAGAACCCTTCCTGTTCCTTCTCGTGAAGGTCAAAAAGATGCTTGGTAATTATGAAACCAAGGACTGAATCTCCCATAAATTCCAGAGTCTCATATGATCCATCGAGAGCAGAGTAACGCTTCAGAGCGCTTTTGTGAGTGAAAGCGCGCTGATACGTTTTTGTATTTTTAACTTTAGTTCCAACAAGAGAATTTAGAAATTCGCGAGAAATTTCTGGAGCTGACTCAAGTTCCATTTTATATTATCTGACATCCATTTGTTTAAGCCGTTGCCGCAGGCTTCGCCACCTTCGGGCGAACCTTCTTCTCCTTTGGGGGAGCATCGGCGGGTACTGCAGGCGCCTCGGGGGCCTTTGGCTCCTTAGGTGCCTTCTCAGGCTTGGGCTCCTTGATGTAGTGAGGGTTGATGAACTTTTGAATATTCAGAAAGGTCACCTGGATACCCTCTGGAACAGCCAGCAGATCCTGGAGCGTGTCGTCCAGGCTAATCTTCTGACCATTCTTCAGACCCTTTGCCTCGACGTACTCGTTCACCTTGCGGGTCACCTGAGAACGGGACATGAGGTCCTCTGGACCAAGCTGCAGGAAAGCCCGCAGCTTGTCGGACAGCTTCATAGGCTTGTTGAAACCGTTGTTGGCTGCACGAGCCTTTGCCTTCTCACCCGCAGGGTCCTCCAGGTGCTGGCGAACCTTGCGCATGTCCTTGCGCAGAGCCTTAATCTCCTTGAGCAGTGCATCGATTGAAAGTGGGTCCATTTCTATTATAGTCTAGGGTGTAGCCTTTAAGCCATAAAAATCATCAGGAGAATCAAGATCAAAAGAAATATTGGAGTTATCAAAACTTGCCAGACTGGAATTACCTGAGCTGGAACTGTAGGTGGAAATGAAGTCGCTCCTGAAGTGGATGTCGGTTCATCTGATTGTGGCAAATTGACGTTGAATCCCAGCGGCAACACATCAGAATATTGGGACGGATCGATACGGAAACGGACGCCTGCTACTGTTTTATTACACTGTCCAGCACAACACCCAGGATTGCATGGGTACACCAGCCCGTTCTGAATGTTTACGTACCCACATATTTTTCCCAAATCATCCATAGGGTCGGGAAGACACATGCATTGTTTCGAAACAAACTCTCCACTACAGGACGTCATCTAATATAAAGAATACAATATTTATTAAGGTACATGGAGTACGGAACGCCTCAGAAGCTACCAAATGGTCGATACTTTCTCAAGATTGGTCCAGTTCGGCATCAGGTGAATGGTCTTGTGCTTCAGGATCCTCTCGAGACCAAGACGGTTACATTCAAGATCAGTAACTCTGACTTGTTTACTGGAATTGATGCTGAGATCATCGCCAAGGCCAAGGAGTCAAAGATGGAATGGTTCAGGAAGGATCTTTCAGATGAACTAATTTCCGCTGCATATCAGGAGAGTGTGTCTGATGGCATTCTTGACGCATCACTTGTGACCGTCAAGGGTCAGACTCGCACGGTTGCATTTGATTCGCAGAAAAACCCAGTCGAGCTCCAGGCGGTTGCAGTTGGTACCACATGTGATGTGGTTCTCGAGCTTTCAGGACTGTGGTTTCTGAAGAAATCATTCGGTCCAATTTGGCGAATTGTCCAGGTCCGTACCAAGGCTGCGCCCAAGGAGCCAGTACACTCATATCTTTTTACCGATGACCCAGTCGAAGAGCCCGAAGTTGAGGATCCATCAGACTATGTGGATTTGGATTAGCCTCAAAAAAATTATAAGATCATAATATAAGATGGAGAAAAAGCGTCTAGCAATTTTGGTACTCGTGGCAATCTTGTTCATAGTTTTCTTGATGCCGAAAAAGAGTCCTTTCTTTGGGTCAATGTCAGCTCCAGCATCAGCGTCAGTCGTCGGGTTTAACACAAATCATTACAACAATAATACGGCTGCAAGTGGGAATGTGATGCAGCCGGCCCAATTTTCAACTTCACAGGCAGGAGGTTCCAACGCCGTGGACCTCTCTCAGCCCATGGGTGGGTCATGGGCCGCCGATGGCATTTCATCAGCTGCTCTGATCCCTCGTGAAGTTGTAGGCACGGATGACTTTGGGCAGTATGATCCAAGCCTCATCCTCTCTGGCCAGAGCTACCTAGATCCCAGGAGCCAGATTGGCTACCCAGAGACTCTGGGCGGTGTTCTGCGCAACGCTAATCGCCAGGAGCGCTCAGAGCCTCTCAATCCTCGCGACCCAGTCAGCATCTTCAACCTCAGCACCATTCCCCCAGATATCATGCGGCCCAACTTCGAGATTGATAACGATTACATGTAAACAACGCGCTTCACTCCTGTTTTTTAAACCAGAAATAATAGAAATGGACTTTAAGACCACCACGACCGAGTGGATTGCTTTAAAAGCCCAACTCGCCGCAGCTCGCAAAGATCTTGGAACGTTGAATCAACGTGAAAAGGAGCTTCGCAAGCTGGTGACTGAACACATGGCTCGGAACGAGATTGATACAATCAAGGTTCACGAGAAAATCAAGGTAAATTTCAAAAAGAGCAAGAAGAAGGGATCACTGACGAAGGATGTCATCAAGACTGGTCTGCGACTGTTTTTTGGCGGGAACGAGGCACAGGTCGAGGGGGCATTTAACGCCATCCTCGATGCAGCACCTACCCGTGAGGTTAACGGAGTTACCGTTACTGGTCTAAAGGTCTGAGTCTCTTAATTTATAAGAACATGGTTTTCAAAAAAGAATCATTCGGGCTTGATGCGCCCACCACCAAACTATGGGACACGGCGGAACTCGCGTACGATTCAGAAGAGTCGAACGACGAGCCGGACCCCCTCCATCCAGAAGACTGGCAAGACTGGTACTCGGAGCAACTCTTGGATGCATGGGAAAAGATTCGAGAATATGCAGATTCGCATTATCTAAATCTTCGGACAACATATCCCAAGTTTGTAGAGTTTGTAATGGAACCACACAGGTATTTTGACCCAATTCCACCTACACACACAGAAGAGGACATGTGGAACATTGTGTGCCGTGTTCCCGTAATTTCCGATAGGATCATAGATATAAACTTTTTCACATGGGTCAGACAAAATATAGATCGTCATTGTAATGTTTGATGTGACAGGACCCAAGGTTCTCGTCCCGTCCATACTATTTGCAGTTATGAACCCCAGCCTGTTTGGAACACACAAGCACGTTGGCGTTCATGCCTTTTTATTTTCAATTTTGTATTTTTTAATTTGTAAATTTGTGGTCAAGGTCACAGTGACTAAAATGGATTTGATCACGACGACAATTCTTTTCATTCTCTTGACTCCCGATGTGCTTTTATCCATTCCTAAACACGGAGGACCAACGACCCTTCTGGTTCACACGACTGTATTCGCAATTGTCTTCGCTTTTATACGTGGAATATTTCCAGAATACTATTAAGTATGGTTACCCATCTATCTATAGGACCAGGTGCCATGGGATTTTATCTGTATCTCGGATACATTTCACAATTAAAAGACAGTGGAAAATTGAATGAACTCGAGGAAATTGCAGGGGCATCAGCAGGTTCTCTCGTTGGATTCCTGTACTGTCTCATGAAAGGTGACATTCGAAAAACTCTTGAATGTTCATTAAAAGTTCCTGTAAAGGATGCAATGAAACCAAATTTAAAAATTCTAATGAAAAAATTTGGATTAATTTCTCCAATTAAAATTCGTAAAATTATGTCTGACATTTGTTTGACAGAATGTAACAAAACAGATATTACGTTTAATGAATTATATGAATTGTATCCCATAAAATTGCATGTAACTGCATATTGCATCCAGCTCGAAAAGACAAAGTACTTTAGCGTGGACACCACACCCGCCCTAAGTGTTCTTGACGCTATTTGTGCGTCTATAGCTATTCCATTTCTTTTTTCGACCGTGAAGCTAGGTGATGGAATGAATTATATAGATGGAGGAACAGTTGAATCGACCCCATCAAGTGCGTTTATAGGTAAAAAGAATGTTCTTGCGGTTGGTTTGAGCTTTTCAGAATGGAATTCAGACGTGAAGGACATTAAATCATATGCGCTCAGTCTCTTGTACACAACTATGAAGCTCAGGTACGAATACCCAGTCCCTACCCACAGACTCGTGATTCGAGATGACGTGTTCGACTTTGGTGCGTCAAGCGAGAGCAAGCTCCGCATGTACACATGTGGGTACAGTCAACAATTTTCTCAATAAATGTAAATGCACGCAGATCTCCGGAAGGCTCATGTCCGCAAGCTCACGGCCAAGCGCATTTCAGTCAAGGGGTCCGCGGCTCGCCCGGGGTACTCCTACGTGCGTAAAGCCAAGACCGTGTCTGTCCGGGGCGTTCCAGCGTATGACGTGGGAACTATCGGAAAGTCCAAGGTTCGGATAGGTCCCCTTAAGCACGGTATGCTCACCCGTTTTGGATACCACCCAGTCGAGGCAAAGACCAACCGCCACAAGGCGCTCATGAAGGCTATCAATGTTGGAAAGGAGGACCCTCACGCCGTCGTGCGCCGCCTCGTAGCCATCAGCACGCTGACCAAGCGCATGGCCCCTCGTGCATCGCGTATTTACAAGGCTGATTCCAGGTGGGTCCATGAAAAGTACGCCTCCAGATTTAAAAAATAAACTAATAGTAAATGCCACCTTTGAGTCTTAGGTACAGAAAACGAATGGCGGCGGCGGCAAGAAGACAGGCACCCGCAAATATATTTTATAACGCCAAAACAAATTTCAATAACAATGGCTCGTTATCTCAGAATATTAAATTAGGAAATAATTCAAATATTCATTCTATACTTCGTACAAAGGATCCTAATTGGCTTGTGCATCAGAGTCCGACTACGCTTGGCGGTATAGCTAAATCATATGGGTTATCAGGTAAGGCTCGATCCATGTTCATAGGTATAATGTTGATTTCGGCTCGAATAGTGAATGGTCAAACTGTTCCAGCAACTCTTACAAAAAACACTCTAAGTGGTAACTCTAAAGTTTCAATTTATAACCAAAATAAATCTTCATTCGTTCCACGCCCCGAAGATGTTCAGAACTCTTTGCAGTCGGCGTTAGTTTCTATATCATCTAGTACTTCTTCCGAAAAATTTTCATGCTCATATAAAACATCAAATGCCGAGTGGAAAGCTGCATCAAGAGCTAAAAATTGGATGGGAAGAAACACTAGTGAGCAAGAGTTGAACAGGTTACGCCGTGCACAGGAAACTGCATGTAACGCAGAAAGAGAACAAAAGTCCAAAGAAGTTATAGTAATCGGAGAAACTGCAGGAAAAGCCATAGCTTCTGTTTATACTCACGGTCAAGAGGAACTCACAAGAGCTCAACTCAAAAATTTACAAACTAGAGCGAACGCAGAAGCTGAAAGAGCTCTTCGAGCTGAAAAGGCTGCGGCGAACGCAAAAGCCGCATTAAATAAAGCCCAAGAAAAACACGCCAGAAACCTGGTGGAGGAACGTGCAAAGGCGAAAAACGAGGCTGAAAAGGCGGCTATAGCACGTCAAGCAGCTATAGAAGCCGAGAAATTTCGTAAAAGTTTAGCCGGAAGACTCGCTCGTGCAAAGGGGGCGTTTTTAGGAGGATTGGCGAATGTCGGAGGAGCCGCCGGAGAAACTTTGGGTTCCACGGCTGGAATTTTCTCAACAACTGCACGTTGGTTAAAAGGGAGTATCCCAGTAATTGTGGTCACGGCTGTAAGCGCTGCACTGTTGGCCGGTGTAGGATTTGTCAATTTTTGGACGGGAGGATCTATACGCCGAGCTTTAAAATTAATTAAAGATATTTCAAAGAGTACAAAATCTGAAAGTGCAGAAACAACTGCCAGAAGGTTAGCAAGTAACATCAAAGAGGCGGTCCCTATGAATTCGCCCCCACGAGCCGCCAACCAGAGACAGTCCCCTCGAGTCGCCAACCAGAGACAGTCCCCACGAGCCGCCAACCAGAGACAGTCCCCACGAGCCGCCAACCAGAGTCCCCCAAAAAGATTAACCGTGTTCAAGTTTTCATCCCCAAATAACAACGCAGCTCGCAGACAGGCTCGAGCGAGACGTTTTGCTTAAACCCAAGACGCGTTAACCTATCAATGGATAAGTTCCTCAAAAACATCGCAGAGAACATCTGGGCCTCCCTCGGCCCAGGCTATTCCGAATCCTCATGCCGTCGTGCGCCGCCTCGTCGCCATCAGCACGCTGACCAAGCGCATGGCCCCTCGTGCATCGCGTATTTACAAGGCTGATTCTCGCTGGGTCCACGAGAAGTACTCGAAGATGTTCGGTCGGAAGTAAAATATTTGGTTATTTTATGGCGAACGCCCCGAAAGATGTGATCATAAAAGAAAATGTAAGAATACCATCAATTTTGAAAAAGTTTATAGAAGACGGAATGACTGATTTATATCTGACCCCTATGACTCCCGCCCGGGAAACACTCCGAGCGGCAGTTCAAAAACAAGGTGTAACATATTATGATACAAATGTTAGTATGAAATTTTATAATCCTCCTAAAACTAATGCAACGGGTTCAGTTACCGTTACTCTTGGTAACCAAGTCTTCCAAATATCTGCGAATGATTTGCGGTTTGTTAATAGGCCAAATTATTCAAATTTGAGTAATCAGTATCGAAACTGGATGAACACAATGGAACGGATATCATGTAAAGGCCCATATATAGATTTTTTATTAAGTTCGGCAACAAACAACGCGAATAGGAGATCTATAGCAACACACATGGTTCTGGTTGGAGTCAGTGCAGTCTACATGAACTGGGCAGGATTGAAAGAAAGCGAGCATCAGTTTATCCGTACGTTTTGGAGTGGAACTATAGCTGCATCTATTCGGCACGGCGTGAAGGCGCGTTTATCTGGTGTAACCACTAGCAATGACCCTTATAAAATTCCTTGGCACAGAAACTCGAACTATAATGTTTCAACAGGTGAAAAAGGTTTTCTAACAACAGGGTTATACATTCATAGACCATCCTACGTCATGGCAAATTCTGGTGGAATATCTTTTGCAAAAGGTTCCAAAGAAGCGCGCATTTATCCAAAGCCTGGAACAGTTGTTACATTTTTTGATCAGCAGGTAATACACAAGGTTATTCCTGTACGACTGGACCAGACGAGAGCAAATGCTAGAAACAATTATACAAGACAACTAGGGTTCATACAGAGGACGGCTGTCTTCATGGCATGGTTTACAACTCCCGCGCATCTTAGCACGGCATCTGGTCTAAATTATAATAGGTTTAAAAAGGCTGGTATCAGAGTACCTTTCAGGGATCTCAAAGAACTTTACAAGATTCTGATAACATACTTTAATTATATAACACGTAAAAAGAACCAGTACCTTCGAGGACATCCAAACATTTCTAATTATAATAGTCTTTTCAGGAATGCACCTAATAATTTTATTCAAGGTATCTACAGAGGTATAAATGCATCTGCAAATGATGCAGCCGCTTTCAACAAACTACGTATTCTTTCTGGAGGAGGAGTTGAAGGGCGTCCAGAGACAGTAGCCAACCTAGTACTTTACAAGATGATTGAAAATCCTGGAAATAACGCACCTCGGCGTAGACTTCAAGATTTGTATAACGTGTATAAAAATCTCAAGGCGAGTTTTGGAAATGTAGTTACCAACAGGGGACCTAAGAAACCTTTTGCACGCCGCGGCGGAAGAGTTACAAATGCTAGTTTTGTTAGATTAAATTAAACACTCGTTAAGTTATCAACGCTGAATACTCGCTGGGGTCATAATGACTGGATTCACGGGCGCGATGGGTCCTGAGGCACGAACAGTCGGCATAACAAGAGGGTGCGAGTTGTTGCTCTTGTGCCCAACAAGACCGCACGTAGCACACGTCGGAGGGCGGTGCACGGACACAACTTGGCTGCCCGACTCCAGTTCCTTGATGCGCTCTGCTTGAGCCGCGATGATGCGGTCCTTCTCCTTGTCGCGCTCCTCGAGCTGATCCAAGCGGTTATGAACCGCGTTCATATCATTCCGGACATGCACAAAAGTTGTGAACGTCTCATCCGCGTTGCGGTTCACCTGGTCCTCGAGGCGGCGGATCATAGAGCGAGTGGAGGGTCCGTTCCAAGACTTGAATTTTTTAGCACGTGGCTTAAAAAAACCATTCATTAATTTAATAAATGAGCATCCGGCAGATAGCTTGTAACATTTGGAGTTCACTCGGCCCGGGCTATTCCGAATCCGTATATCACTGCGCATTCGAAGTCGCCCTTCGCAAGGCTGGAGTCTACTATGAGACCGAGCGCATCATCCCGGTCTACTACGAGAATCAAAATGTGGGTCACGTCCGTGCAGACCTCATCGTCGAGCAGAGAACAGTCATAGAGCTCAAGTCGGTAAGTAAACTCAATGAATCTTACCGAATTCAGACCCGCAATTATATGAAACTCCTAGGTCTCGATCACGGGATCCTCATCAACTTTCCTGACCGAGTCGCGGATAGTCCCGAAATTGAAGAGTTTCGAATTCAAAAACCACTGGACCGGATTGACTGTTAATCAGGAGTCGCGTAGCGACTTTGCCGCGCAGCTGGAGAACAACTCTTACTATTGAGTCTTGTAGTACTCCCAAGAAAGTTCCCCGCAAATACCCTTCCATATCTGGTCTTGAATATAAAGTTTCTCCTTTGATTTCAACAAAGGAAAGCATGGCAAGTACATGTCCTCTCCCAAGAGTTCACAGAGTTTGTACAGTACATACGAGTAACTCAAAAAGTTCTTTCGGTTCGCCGGTTTATGTTTATCAAATGGTGCTTGAATCTTGTGAAACATGAGTCGGAGCTTGTCTTCTAGCCCTTGGGGCATGGTTGGTGGTTGTATACCGCTCAACATTGTCGCAATATAGGGCGCGTGTTCATAGTACTTGTTCTTGTCGAGCTTCTTTAGGAGCCCTCGTACCTTTTCGTGAGTAATCTCTCCAAGATCTTTAATCTTCTGTTTCTTAAATTCTGCACGAAGTTGATTCAAAAGTTCTTCGGGGACGCTCGTTGATTCCTTTGCTTGGAATTGTGAAATCCATTCGTTGAAATGATTTTCACGTTTGTAAGAATAGATTATGTGTTTCTCAGTCTCTTGTTCCTCCTTGAACCCGAGAGTCTCTGACTGGTACCTTTCTGCCCTGCCGCATTCTGTGCATATCTCATCTGACTCTGCCTCGTTGATAATCTTTGTAAAAAATTTCCCACATCCTTTGCATGGTAAATTGTGTTGTTGGACAACATCGTAATCTGAAGGTTCATAATGTCCTTCAATTTCGTTCATGTACTTTTTGTAAATTTGTTTGCGTTGAGTCCCTTTGCGTGTCTTGACTTCAATCCCAAGAGCTGTGTGAGATGTCTGAGTTTCTTCAGTATCTTCCGTGTATTCTTTAATAATAGAAAAACACGAAAGAAGATACTCAGCCATTTCGTCCTGACTTTTACATTCCTGTAATTTATTCTCGTACCTTGATTCCATGAATTAACAAGTCTCAAAAACTTTATTCGGAAATATTAGGTGCTAAGAAGAATTTCAATTCTCCTAAATTTGCAATTGTGTATCTGAAAATTATTGGCATGTCTTGGTTTACAGAATCCTGCATAATCTGAATACTTGAACACATATTTGTCGCTTTTGTGTACAGACTAATGTACTTGAGGCTGAATGACCCACCCGTACGGTTACATTTTGGAGCGTTTGGATACTTGATCACAGTCTTCTGGTCTGCGAAATCTCCTACACAGCTGAGCTCGAGCTCGTGACCATCGCGCCATATTTTCATATTCGATCCAAGGTTTGACATGTCCCGAACAAATCGTTGGAAGTCTATGCTTGGCATTGTCGTCACGACATCCATCTTAATATCTGGAAACTCAAGCATGTCTTCGTTAATGTCTAAAAGCTTGAGCTTGAAGTTTGTAATTGAGTTCTTTTCAGGATTTTCAATAGTAATGTCCATAATGTCTCGCCCCTCGGCGCTGATAGTGAGCGTATCGGACGATGTAACAGACTTGAGAAGTTTGTGAACGTTCGCCATGTTGAGGCCGGCTATCACGTCATCTGGGCAATCGTATTCTTCAAAGTTTTCAGCTGCAAGGTTCATCTGAACAAGAGTTACGCGTGCTGTATCAAGAGTCAAAATTTTCACACCATCTTTTGTAAAATAGACATTTACGTCATTTATAATATCTTTGAGAACCTCGAAGACTGCTTTCATAGCAGAAGCCTGAATGGTCTTTAGCTTCATTAGTTTAAACCCGAATTACATCTTTAACTATTTTGTTTTGACTCTGCGAGTGCATCATTTACAGATCTTGAAATTTTAAACTCAAGTTCAGGTGTTAATTCTGGTTGCAATGATTCCCCATATTTATCCAGTTCGAACATGTCAGCCCTACATTCAGAACCGTCGAGATTTGAGCAAAAGTCAGGAGTTGTGTCCCACGAGACAAACTCTACAGGGATCATGGATTCGAGCCAGTTTTTCACTTCGCGTCCTACATGCATCTTTCCATCGTTTGTGACCAGGGTAGGTGTTCGAGTAATTTGCTTTGATGGAACTCCGTGGGTACCCACGTTGTGAAACCTGACAATGTTAATGAGTGCAGGCTGTGATCTGATGTAATTAATTATTTCATGTGAAAATTTGCATTTATCTGAAAACACGAGGAGTGCCATTAATCGATTCCAACCTTTTTCGTCGGAAATATTTTCGCACCAAGTACTAATGGAAGAGGAGCTCGTTTTTCTCCTGCTCCTGGGACTCATACTGTTTTTTGTCTGGAACTCGAATAAAAAACCAGCCGCTATGGTTACATCCTCATCAACAGGTATACAGCACAACTACCCAACAGAGTCTACTGGGAAGGCTGTCCCATTGGATGTTATTCAGGCAGTTATAGAAAAGTTCCAGACGACCCAAGAAGACATGGTGCCCATCGAGACGCTTTATTTCACCCCACTGAGTGATGGACTTTACAAGGCACGCCTCATGTTCCTGAACACGCGCCATTTTATCGGTCAGCAGTTCGATATACAGGCAAGTATCGATGATTCTGGGAAGGTTACCATCCTGGATACCGAATCAACGACTGATCCAGTAAATTACAACGATGCCTACGTTCCTGATACGTACGGGTCTTTCGATGTCCTCAGTGCATCGATTGATAACCAGCTCCAATCGGCTCTCAGTGAGACCAGGAGTAATTCATGGCCAATACAGCTAACGCAGTACTTTTCGTCATCGTTCGACAAGAATCTTACAAAACTTGATCTTCAAACCCGCGCTTCGTCTGAGATTGAAAATATGGGGTACTAATTTAAGGAATGCAAGCAAAGGAAATTGTGCAGCTTGAAAAGAAGAGGACAGATGTGAAAAAAGAAATGTACAAATCTATGCTTGAGAAATTTTCAAGAAAGATACGGACGTGTTCAGAGCTTGGAATGAAGGATGCCATCCTCACAGTCCCCCCGTTTGTTATAGGGTTCCCAAAATATGATATAGCAAAAGCTGTCTTGTACATGTGCCGTCAGCTCGAACGTCTTGGGTACACTGTAAATCTCGTCAGTCCATTTGACATTAAAGTTGAATGGAAAAAGAAACCAGAAATTCACGAAGAACCTGAACAGGAAATTCCTGATGTGTATTTCCCGAGCCTTGTGAATCTTCACAAAGCGGCGGGTAAAATTCGTGTACAAAAAAAGGGGAAATAATAGTAAATGGATCTTCTCAACGAATCGGAGAGGCGATTCACCAAGAAGTTGTGCCAGGCAATGATCCCGGTCATGATTGAAGCGTTTTGGGAAATATGGCTCGAGTCCAAGAAGGTTTCTCAGGGTAAAAACATGACCAGGGTTTTTCAAGAACTCCTCAGGGATGTGAAAACGTGGAATTCTTCAATTTCGAATAAGAATACTGAAGCGATAATAAAATCAAATTCCCTCTTCCCGAGTCTGATGGCTGCTGTATTCGTGATACAAGTCAAGATTCTGAGCGCAATTCGTACCGACAAAAAGTCTAAAAAGATTTGCATAAAGCTTCCGGCGAATGATGTGTTTGTTCAGAGGTGCTACGAGAGTTGTGCACGTAATTTGTACGATGACCCAATCATAATTACGGAAAATAATACTGACGAATTCAGAAAGAAGGAGCTGTTTCGCCGGTTTTCAGAGGAGATTGCAGAAGTTATCGAGGCGCTCGTCCCAACGGCTGAGATTTTGAATACCTATCTTCCAATCCCAAGTTCAGGAGACTTGGATCTAGATGAAGAAGAGCAGATTGACGAACCTGAGCCAACAACTGAAGACTTTGGGGGAGTTCCCGAGAATACTCCTGGAATGGAATTTGGAAAGACGCCAGAAGGCGTTGATACGACAGTTACGGTCAACAACAGCTTGACGCCCCCGAATGTCCCAGGAGGCACTCCCGCACCCGCAGAAGAGAACCTGTTTGACGACGCCCCTCCGAGTGTTCCACGCGGGACTCCTGGAAATATAAATAAGATTGGTCAATGACAGAATGGATCAACTGCTCAGGGAACCAATGAATGCTGCGATAGCTGCAGCCGCGATAACGGTTGCTTACGTTTACATTAAAAATAAAATGAACGGTGGAGAGCAACTGAAAAATTCAGAATATTTCAAACCTGCTTTTTTGATTGCTATACTAGTTTACTTTTTGACAAATAAAGCTCATGGCACTCACGAAGCACGAATGACTGAACCTTTTTAACCAGATAAGGAATATATCAACTTTTAAAATACAATGACAACTGTCAAAGCTTTTAATGACATGTATGGTCAGTTTCTCGACGACATTCTTTCGGTCTGGTCAGATGATCTTGCACTTCACACTGCCAAGGCTGCCCCTCGCGAAGGCATGGAGCCTTACCAGACATTTATGAAGGAGGTTGGACCATTTGCTCAGAAAATGATGGCAAAAGATCCAAGCTTCTTTTGCGAGGAGAATGAGTTTGCCAAGAAGTTGTTTCTTCACAAGCACTGGTACGAGGAGACGTGCACAGACCAGAACAAGAATGCAATCTGGCAGTGGCTATCGTCTCTCTACATGATCGCAATGACACTCAACATGTTTCCCCCAGACGCTCTTTCCCAGATTGAAGCAGTTGCCGAGAGTTGCGCAAAGAATATGAAACTCGGTGACGGTCAGATGAACGAGGCGTCTCTCATGTCGGGCGTGAATAGCATGCTCAGTACGATGATGTCAGGGAATGGTCCTTTTGCCGGGATGCTGCAACCCCAGAAGCCCAAGTCTTCCAAGAAGAAGGGTAACAAAAAATCTCGTTAGACTATAGGAATGGATGTCAAAGAAATATTCAATTCAGATGACTTGCTTAAATTTTGGCCCAATTCAAATCAGACAGCAAAAGAGCGCGTTCTCGCGACGACTCGATTTGTAGTTTATTCAACTTGTATAATTTACCTTATCCAGCGTGATACACGTGTGTTTGCACTCGGCATTCTTGTAATTGCCGTCCTCATGTATCTTCAGAAAAATAATATGATTATTGACGGTAAGAATTCAATTGCAAGTGGTCGTGCCCCTAATTTGCTTCAGCCCGAAGTCACTCTTCCGACTCGGGATAACCCTATGGCGAACGCTATGTTGACAGATATTATAGATGATCCTGACCGTCCATCAGCTGCTTGGTATCCCAGTGTGCGTACAGAAGTTCAGCAACAGATGAGTGATATTCATCCATTTGAGCGCATTCGCGATGCCGAACGCAACTTTTACACCATGCCCGTGAGCACAATCCCAGGCGACCAGACTGCATTCGCCGAGGCTTCATTCGGGAAGAAGTTCAGCCCAATGTGCCACGACCAAGGAGGCGTGGCATGCGACCCAGACAACTTCAACTTCCACTTCCCCGAAGAGACGCAAATGCGCGGAGGTCGTGGAGGAGCAGGTGGTGCAGCTGGCAAGTAATTTTCCAGCCATGTATTATATGGCACCGACTCTTAGCACGAGCCAAAATGTACTTGAACGGGGAGTATGGCAAGGCCCAGCCCAGATCACTCTCGAGGACATTGCAGTTGTGAGCAATTTCCTCATTTCCGAGCCAACGACTGCATGGCGTAAGAATATGACCGAGCAGCCATATGACTTTCCAAATAACTACTACGACACAACTGCAGTCCCTATCCAGTGGATGCGATGGGATCCTCGCAGCACGTTTTCTGATATGCAAAACGCGGCTTTCAGTCAGCGATACTTCCAAAAGAAATAATTTACTATAGTATATGGACCCTCTGGCTATTGCAGCCATCGTCGGTCTTGTGTTTGCAGGCAAAAAGTTGAGCGAAGGTGACAATGATTCAATTGTTAAATATGTTCAACCAGCAAAGCCCCCAACCACTCGATCTATAACCCGTCGCGATCTTGATCTCATGTCCAACGCGCGAGACCATGCGAAGGATGCATTCGACTTGCGAAACACAAACCCAGACCTCGGCCGGCGTATTGGTGATTGGCGTCTCCAACCGAAGGATGCCGTCGCATCGCTCCAAGATACTCGTCCAGATGCTAAATCTTATCCACACGGGCAGCCCGTTTATAACTTGTACGAACGCGAGTACATTACGAATAAAATGAACAACCTGAGCCCCCTCGGAAATCCACACACGGTGGGACCAGGTCTTGGGTACAGTGCAAATGTCGCAGCCGCAGGCGGTTTCCACCAGTTCTTCCGTGCTTTGCCCACGAATATCAACGAGGAGAAGCTTACGACTCTCGAGGGGCGTGACGGACCTCCTTCGTACTTTGTTAAGAATGGTGGACCTGTTCCTCTTGGTCTCGTAACACATCTTGCAAAGGACACCAAGACGGCTCACCAGCCACCAGTTCCAAGCAGAGGCGAGGGTCAAGGCGGCGCACTCACAAGTGCAGAGCTTCGCCCAGAGTTTATAAAGACTGAGCGCCCTACAATTCGTCAAGAAACTGGATACCGCAAAGACACTCTTTCTGACGGGCCCCCACAATATGACGTTTACCAACCTTATGCTGAGGGTGGTGAAAATGCTTACACAAACAAGGCTCTCACGCGTGTAAGCGGTGATCGCTCAAAGCCTGACCGTGCAGGAAATGCGGGAGGAATGAATCTCCGTAACGATCCACTGAATGTAGTTGGTATTGCCACAGAGCTTCGCACAGAGACTGTCCCGTTCCCGGTTGGACCAGTCAACGCTACTACAGGCGGGCGTGTACAGCAATATGTGAATCCTAAATTCTACAAATTTGATGAATTCAAGGGGAAGCAGAACCCTTACGCAAGTCCTCATCATCTTGACGTGGCGATCCAGGCTCTCGAGGGGAACCCTGTGGCTCTTCCCCCGCTCGCGGTTGTGTAAGACCCAGGACCGAGTTCGGCTCACGCCAAAAAAATCTATACACAATGATAAATGAGCGGAGGTATTGTGAAACTCGTTGCTGTCGGCGATCAGGATGCTTGGCTGACCGGCAAGCCTGAAATTTCATTCTACCGGTCATCTTATCGCAAGTATACCCATTACGCAAACTCGGTCGAACGCCAGATTATTCAGGGCGCCCCTTCAGCTGGAAGTATTTCAACGATTCGGTTTGAAAAGAAGGGTGACCTTCTGAGCTATGTATATTTTACGGCTACTGATAACAACGGTGCCGTTATTGCGAACCTTGACTGGACTCAGGTATTTGACAAGTTTGAGCTGCTGATTGGCGGACAGATTGTAGATACTCAGGACATTGAGTTCATGACGGACATTGAGCCCGTGCCAGGTGCCCAGACTTTCAGCCAGCGTGTTCTGAATTTGAACTCTACTACGGTGAATAACCAGAAAGCCACCTTCCTCCCTCTCAAGTTCTTCTTCTGCAAGGACTGGTCAGTTGCTCTTCCCCTCATCGCTCTCCAGTACCATGACGTGGAGGTTCGCATCACGTGGTCAAGCTACCTGAATAACACAATCAACGTAAATACGGGTACTTCGACCGTTTCTCCATTCCTAGGTACTTCTTACATTCCATACGCAACGGCAAATGTCTTGACTGATTCGACTGTAATTACATCATCCAACACGGCAAACGTCCAGCTCTCACAGACGACTGGTCCTATTTTTCCAGGTCTCATTCTTGCAAATGTTAACAGCTCCAACGTGTACTCTAACCTGGCAGTCATTCAGTCATTCTCCAACGCATTCCCAGCGGCTTCTGGTCAGGGTTACCTGTCCAACGTGGTGATTGCATTCTCCAATACTGCAAACGCAAATATTACGAGCACCACATTCACGGGCCAGGTTCTCGCAGGAATTGTACCTCTTGCATCTGCCCAGCTTGTGGGCACTCTTCCAACGGTGGGTACCAATGCAACGACTGCCCTGTTTACTCTCGGCCCAGTTTCAAGTATTTCTTCAAGCAATATTAGTGCAGGAAACTATGTGGTCGGTCTGCCCATTAACGGCCCAGTCACCGTCAACTCGTGGGCACCTCCCACGCTGAATGTCTCATTTACAGCTGCCACAAGCCCGGTTTCATTCGTTCAGAACACCACGATATCTTTTGTGAATAACCTCGGGTCAAACGTGTACACCAACCCAACCTACGGGTCTCTCCAGTTCCAGTGCTGGACGAATTTCGTCTACCTGGACCAGATGGAGCGTGACTGGTTCGCCAAGTCTACGCACGACCTGCTCGTGACCCAGGTTCAGCGTGCAGTCATAAGTAACACCCCGATGATGGAGCTTGCTCTGGCTCAGCCAGTCAAGTACATTGCATTCCCGGTTCAGAACTACATGCAGCTGTACAGCAACGGAATCAACTCACTTTCCGCTTCCAACTTCCAGTTCAAGACCCAGATTAACGGCGTCGACGTGGGCGAGTCTCGGGGGCTGCCTCACTGGGTCGACCTGCCCCAGTACTACAACACGCCGTTCGGTTACATGCACAATAACACGACGGCAAATGTGGCTATTATTTCTTACTGTCTAGATACGTCCAAGCTGCAGCCAACTGGAACCCTCAACTTTTCTCGGCTCGACACCTTCCGCATAGTGACCCCTGCAATTCTCCCGAACGGTGTGCTCGGTCTCTGCTGCCCAGTCAAGTACCCCACGACGTACCTGTACGCAGTCAACTACAACGTGCTGCGGATACAGAACGGAACCGGTGGGTTGCTCTACGCCTCATAAATTCAATGCTAATATAAATGCACTGGGTATTCTGGGCAGTATTAGCATGTCTCGTGTTTTTGGCTACATATAATCCTAGACGTGGGAAACTACAGAAATTTTTTACTCCTGAAATGATAGATGGCGACCAGAGAACGCCACAAAGCAATGGCGATACCAGTCAGTACGATCAATGACGTGAAACACTTTCTTGTAGTTCGGGACAGAAGATACAAGGAGTGGACGTTCGTTACAGGCGGGTGTCGCCGACGCGAGATATTTAACCCGCTTCAATGCGCGGTTCGAGAACTCGAAGAAGAAACACGCGGAACTATAAATTTAAAGAAGGGGTCTTACTCCTATTTTAAATTTGTTACGGATACACCGGAACCCCGGGACATTGAGGACGGTGTAACCGCTCACAACACATATCATGTTTATATTTTCGATCTTCCAATGACTGAAATTGAACATGGATCAATTGTGAGACAGTTTACAAACGAAAAGGACAAGATGGAGACGAGCCGCGTCCCTTATCGCCGAAATTACGACGAGAATGATGATTGTTCATTCGAAACTCTTGAAACTATATCGAGTCGCCCAAACATATGGCCGATGATACGAACCCACGTTCTTGACAATCCAGAGTTTTACAATGCTCTTGAAAATTGTAAAACTAATTTTAATCTGTGTAAAAGTTAATGGCAGGTAATTCCAGCGTTATGATCATAGTATTGATGTTGGTCTTTATGATGTGTTGTGGAGCTGCAGGGGTGGCTTACTATGAAGGGTGGACGTGTTCCGCGGGGTTCGGGAACAATTGCTCTTCGAGTTCTCCAGCACCTGCGACTCCATCGACACCAGGATCGACGTCTTCATCTCCTCTTCAAACACTCTTGGCAACGGGGACACCTTTGAAAGTAGCAGAGACTGATCTCGGCACTGCTTCGATAGCACCTGATACTATGCCCAGTTTTTCATTGACAGCCACTCCTGCATTTTCCATGTCATTTTGGATAAATGCACCGACAACAACATCACTGGCAAGTTGGCTAACCGTTTTTGGTGGAAATGGTCTTGAAATAAATTATGACACAAAACAAGAACTAGCATGTACTTTAGCGAATGCGCAACCTCCAGCATCGGGGCCAGGTCATAAAAACTGGATTTATGCATCAACGCCTTTCGGATCTTATCATCATATTGTCTGGGTTGTTAATGGAACGAGTGCACAGATATATATAGATGGAGTTGCTGGTCAATCATCATGGTATAATTGGTCAGACAAAGGAACCCCACTTTGGTTAGGAACCAGTGTTAGTATGAAGTTTAATCCAAATTCAGCAGCCATGTCTGGAATAAAGGTGAAGAATTGTTACTGGTTCAATTCCCAGCTTGCCGCTTCAGATGTCACTACTTTGTTTGCAGTAGGTGCGTAACTCTTTCACAGTTTAAAAAAACAATAAATATAAATGACTCGCTCGAAACTCGAGCTTGCGAAGATTCTCGTTGGTCTTCGCAAGGACGGCTCAGACCCAGAGAAACTTGCAAAGGAAATGACGCTCCGTAAACTTTGCTTTGAAATTGAGAAGATTGAGGGCGAAGAACCGTCTCCTCCAGAGAAGAAAAAGAGTGCTCGGCCGTTTTGGGCGTTTCTGAGTCACGATAGCTCAGACGAGGATACTTAGAGAACTTATTCGTAATTATAACAATGGTCCAAAAGTGGCGGGTACCAAAAGGGCCAGTGACTCATGTCCTCATGGACGGAGGAACTCTTAATGTTCCCCCGGAAGAATCAAACGACTTTTTCCGGGAATACATTCAAACAATTCAGACAGGTTCGAAGCTTTACGTCGTTGAGCAAAAAACGACGCGTTTCAAGTTTTTTATAGATTTTGATTATAAAGATCCGGCAAAATTGAGCGACGAAGATATTGTTCGGTTTTGTTCTATAATTCACGAAGCGACCAGGAGCACATCACGCTGCCTCATAGCTCGCACAAAGCCCAGGCCCGTCAAAGAGGGCATCAAGACGGGTGTTCACATCCACTGGCCAGATTTCATAGTGGACAGGACACAGGCTCTGAATATTCGAACACGCGTAATCTTAGCTCTCGGAGAAGGTCCGTGGGCGTCAATCATAGACCCTGCAGTCTATGGAGGTTCTGGACTGCGAATGCTTTGGTCACACAAAAAGCCTTCAGGAGATCCGTACATTCCTTGGAAAAGTCTTGATGGAGTTGAATTCTCAAAAGAACCAAATGCAGAAATTCTAAAACTCTTTTCAGTTCGGGTCGACGGCGAAGAACCTGTTATTCGAGGAGATTCTGTGGACATTGACGGACTTGAGGAATTTGTCCAAAGGTATCTCAAGGGTCAGCGCCGTACTCGTGTCAAAAAGATCCAGAGACACGAGCATGACGGATGGTTTGTGCAGACAGATTCTAAATTTTGTGAAAATATAGATCGTGAGCACAAATCTAATCACGTGTGGTTTTCTATCCGTTCAGGACGTGTGTCTCAGCGGTGCTTTGATGAAGAATGTGCCAAGTTTAATGGTCAAGAACATATTCTTCCTCCATCTATAGTAGAGCAACTCAAAGATGTTGATATTGTGGGTAGCCCTGTTTCTAGCTTTTTTATGGATTTTTTTCCCGATGGGCCCGTCAAGAACCTTCCAGAAATACGAGACGAGAGTCCACCCGTATTCGGGGTTGGACCCGGTAAGTTGGCAGCGTTTTTTGACAAATATCCGGGGGTTCGAGAAGGTCCTTGAGTCTGACCTGGACAAGTCCACCGAATTTTTGTATCACGCTATCGAAAACATACGTGACCTTGGTCTCGGAATAAGAACGTCCACGGATGGAGCCATTCAAGAGACTTTACAAGGTATATCAAACGAACTTGGTCTTGAAGGAGAATTGAAGATTAATCAAACTGCAATTCGAAAAGGACTTCGTTTCTTTCCAAGGTACTTAAACGAAACGTTTGATGATTACCCAGAAGATGGATATTTCATCCCCAGCACAGTCAGATCCCATGGCCAGTAAGATTACACGCTCAGGGCGCGTTTCCAAGCCTCCGGTCCGTTATGAGCCTGTTGAGCAGGTTGAAGACGATTACGCACCAGAGGATTATGATAGCAACGAGGTCAGTGATGTATCTTCAGATATTGAAACAGAGTCAGATGAAGAAGATTCCGAATCAGATGCAGACGAGTATGGAAACTTGGAGGGATTTATAGTACCAGATAAAAACGAAAGTGACGGAGATTATACAGATGGAGAATCTTCCGTTTCTTCAGCAAACAGATCCACGACCGGAGCCACCACCCCCACCGCCCCCCGAGGAAGAGTGGTCACTCCCGCAACCAATCGCCGCTCAGCCCGAAGGAGGATTCCTTAAAAATATAAACCCGTTGACTATTCTACTTATTGGTATCGTTATCGGTGTAATCGTTGTAAGCATGCGCCCAATTATTGTTCAAAAACTATAAAGTTTAGCATTTCCTGAATGTGAATCTGCACCTATAAAATCTCCTATAGGACCTGTCCGGTTCCTCCGGATATCCTCCTGAAGAAAACCTATCCATTGATTGTCCCGATTTTGTGAATCGGGCTGCATATCTCTAAATACCTCAAACTGGTTGTCGTACGCACTTACAGGTTGAGATATTTTAGCTGGCGCGGGAACAAAACCAACAATTGCAAGGTACAAAAGTACCATGACAATTATCACTCCTATTATCGCGAATATCATTTCTATTATTTATTACGATTATTTACTGGACCTGAGGGACATCCTCCTCGAGAGCAGCTGGGGAAGGTGTAAAGTCAATGGCAGGCGCACTGCTCGCTGCCTCGGCTGCAGCCACCTCGCGACGGCGCAGAACCTCTGCTGCAACGCGGATATCAGCCTTTGCAACCAGCTCGTCCATAGCAGCGTCTGGAAACTCCTTCTTCAGATCCTCGAGCAGATCCGCCGGGTGAGGAATTGGTGGAACGTCTGGCTTTGTGTAGTACTTGCTGTTCTCATCGGCAGGGTCAATGTACGGAAACTCTCCGGGACCAGGCTTGGCCATCATGTCCCGCTTGCGCTTCTCGAACATGGAAGCAGCCTGTGACTGATTCTCGCGGTACTTTATCATAATCTCCTCGAGCTTGGCATCCTGGTAGTGAACGTCGTCAATGTGATCGCGATCTGGAGGAATCAAAAGCCACTTGTACATGTCCACCACGTAAATGTCAAAGGTGGCATCCTCGCGCTGCAGACGCTTTGCGTGGGTCGCAGCCTCCTCACGGGTCGAGAAACACCCTCGAATCTTGAGGCCAAACTTGTCATTCTTCTGAGGGAGGTCTGGACCAACCAGTGAGATGCACGCAAAGTACTGGCCGGGAATACACGTCAGATCAGCTTCGAGCATAGCCATATAAAAGCATGACGCGCTTTCTTTTTAAGCCAAATGGAGCAACTGAGAAAGTTGCACAATAAATGCAAACGTGAATTCATTCAACAATGGGTTCCGAAAGGTTCTCGAGTCCTTGATTGTGGATGCGGTCGGGGAGGTGACCTTCAGAAATGGAAGGCGGTGAATGCCCGGGTCGACGCGATCGACCCAGATGAAGAATCAATCAAAGAGGCTCAGAGACGAGCCAAGGAAATGAATTTAGACATTTCTTTTTTGGGAATTGGGGACATAAGACACGCGGCCAACAAAGGTCCATGGGACATTGTGTGTTATAACTTTTCGATACATTACATATTTTCGGATGAAAAAACTTTACATGAATCTCTCGAAGCAATTTCACGAGCGGTTCGTCCGGGTGGACTCTTGATCGGGATCGCCCCAGAGAAGATTCGGATTGAAACTTTGTGTTCTCCTTCAGGAATTTTTAAAGATTCCCTTGGAAATATAATTGAAAATTTTTCGCATCACGCAAGGGTAAAATTAATTGATGGACCCTTTTACCAAAATGAATTCCGTGATGAACCAATGATGGATGGAGAAAAATTATTTTACAATTTACAAAATTTAAAATTCAAAATTATTTCATGGGAGCCAATGATGATTTTTCCAAATGGATTAATTTCAGACATGTATACAAAATTTGTCTTTCGTAATGATAGGAATGTGGAGACTCATCCCGTTAGTGATCATCTGGATCATAATAGTGGCATTCTTCACGGACAATCCAATGCTCGATAACCTCAAGGTGAACTACTGGAAGACTCTGGATGTTCTCAGGGCAAGTGGAGACCCCATGTGGATACCCGTATTGAAACCAGCCATAATAACGGGCATGAGCGGGAAGCGTGATGGTGTTATAGGTTCCAACGTCAATAAAGGGTATGAAATTTACATCTGTCTTGATGGAGACGATGTGAATTCCGCTACATATGTGCTTCTTCATGAGCTTGCACACATGACTGTGAGTGAGTACGATCATTCTTCAGGATTTTGGGATAACTTTAAAAAGATTAAGGAAATTGCAATTCAGAATGGAATTTATTCAAGAAATGGAACAAAGAATTATTGTGGTGACGTTATACCCGATCCTTGAGGAACTGCTTGGCAAAGTAAAAGACGATTGCAGCCACCAGAGCGGTAACAATCATACCAGTCAGTGTCTGCTTTCCAGAATCGTTCAGAAACTTTGGAATAGTCGTGCTGAGCTTTCCCTGAACTGGGCCTGAGTATGCGACGATTGCTGAGACGCCAGCAATCAAAGCTGTGAATTGTTCATCAGTTAGACCGAATGGGTTCTGGCTCGCAGGTGCCGACTTTTTCTTGGATGCCCGAGGAACAGGACCTGGGACGAGTGGCGTAGGAGGACCCATAACTTCGTTTTGCATCATCTGTCCTGGACCGGGACCAAGTTCTTCAATAGGACTCGAAAAGTCTGCCATTTGATCTTCTACAACGTTTTTTTCTTGGCGCAAAAGCCCAGTTGGGACTGTCTTTTTGGTTTCTTGAGATGGAATTTCTTCGACTGTTACTAGAGATATAGGAGTCGACTCACTACTAGGATCATACGTATCCATTGATATTCAATGTGAATTTTCAATTCAAAAGTCTACGCGCCTTTTTTCACAACTACGTTGCCTCCTCGTCTCTTGACGGTTGGATCGGCTCCACGTTGACCTATGTGCCTGGGATTGTAATGTGCCTGATGATATTGCCAGAATGCGGGAGAACCCACCCTGAAGTTTTTGCGGATAGGAGCCTTGTACCAAAATACACAATCTGATATCTTGTTTGATTTTGATGTGTTATCAAGGACCAGACATTCGTAATTCTCAGTACACGAATCCATAACTTGTGAAAACGTGTCATAATTTGGAAATACCCCAAAGAATGCTTTGTAAAGATTTTCACGATTCTGCCGTACGTTGTCTCGTAGGGCAAAAACGTAATCTACGTTGGTTCGAATCATAGGGGTCATGTCCATGACGTACTGTGTGGTCATCATAAAGAAGACTTTCCAGTGACGACCGTTCATAAAGAGCTGGCGAACCGCAGTATCACGCATAAATGCACGATCATACATGCAGTCGTCCATAAGCACAAACACCGGACTGGCTCTTCCTTGCTGCGTGAGCTTTTTCTGACGCTCTATGAGTTTCTCGAGTGCTCCTTGGTTATAGTCAGAATAAACGAATATATCAGGAATAAATTGCTTGTAATGTCCGTTTCCATCCTCCGTTCCAGACATTGCTATTCCAGCAGGCAAATGTCTCTTGTACCACAGAATATCAGTCACGAGTGTAGACTTTCCGGTTCCACGCTTTCCTATGAAGATGCAGACTTTATCGTCCCCCATGGTGCTTGGGTCAAACTTCCTGAGGTTGAGCGTCATTCCTATATTCACGTAATAAAAAGGACGTGTGCGGGGAGCGCGGTCCTACAAAATTCTAAGCAAATAATAGACATGTCATCTGGATTCATCCAGTTGGCTGCACTTGGACAACAGGACGTGTACCTCACGGGAAGTCCGACAGTAACGTACTATTCGGCAGTTTACAAAAGTCACACCCCATTTGTTCTTGAAGCTTTTGAAGTTCCTTTTGAAGGAAATGGCGTAGTTGCCGGTCAAAATAACATTGTTCGTATACCTGTGAAAGGTGATCTCATACGAGCAACGACACTCAAGCTCACGTTGCCACCCCTTGCCGAATACGGTCAAGATTGGTTCTGGAATTACAAGCCAGACGAAAACTTTATTCCATTTGTAGTAATTGACGGAACTAATTACTCGGCGTCTATTCCTTTTGCTCAACAATACTATTCTTCAAATAGTTTTGCTACATGGGCAGCTTCAGTTCCGGGAGTGACGTACGATCCAAACTTGGAAAAGTTTATTTTTACAGCATCAACAGTTGTTGTAACTGATCCTGCATTTGCAACAAACTTGACAAGCAGTGCAGTATTTTGGGGATTTGATCCTAAGAATTACACCGCAAATGATGGAAATGGAAACCTTTTGTACGTTGGAACTGGTGGAAAAGTCGTACCCGATTTTACACTTGAACAGGCGGGCTGGTCAAGAGCAATAGGGTTACCCGTCAATACTCTTTCTGGAATTTTCTTAAAATTAAATCAACAAATTGATCCCGAAGGTTTCATGAACCTTTCACAGCTCAGCCCTAGTGGACTCGCATGGACAAATGAGGACACACCCGCGGCATACAAAGTGACGTCCGGGGGTCGCATAAACATCACACAAACAGGGGCATACATGATACGTGTTTCTTTCGTAGGAACTGGTTGTACATTTCAGGTAGGATCGGACACGGGTGATGGTCAACCGTCAACTCCCAATTTTTGGACACTTGAACGCATTACTGTATCGTCAAATTATCTTGTATCAACGGCACTCCCTATTTACGTAACAGACGTTACTCAAAACTGGTACTTTTTTGTAACTGGTTCAATAGGACCAGGTTCGTACATTTCCATACAACCTATAGATGGTTATTTTGGAACTGCGTCGTACAGTCCTCCACAAAATAATGATGACTTGATTCAAAACCAGTTCCCTTTCGCTCTCACTGACCTTTCATACAATGGAGAAGGTGTGACTATTCAAAATCCTACTCAATTTACCTTCAATTATACGGGTCAATGGATTCTGTCCGGAGTTATTAATACTGCAGGTTCGTGTCTCATTTCAAGTATCCAGTTGACCGACGGAGGATCCACACTTTTTGATACATATGATTTTACAAATCAATTAGCAACAATTAGTCCCGAGTTTTTCTTCAATATAAACGTAACTGTTACGACCCAAAATTATGCAATAAATATTAATACGGTAGGATTAGCTCCGTCGATAGATTTGTCTACTTCTTTCATAGCTACGACTCTCGTAGGACTTTCAAATTCTGGTTCATATGGATATACAAATGGCGGTTTTATACTTCCTCTTAACGGTCTCACTTTTGATGTGACTGGTACAATTACAAACCCTTTGACGGTCAATGGAGAAAATGGAGTTGAAAATATGATTTCACTTTCTGGAGGTAACATACAATTCAACAATGTCGGGACGTACATGATGACAACCTACCTTCCAGTACTCAAATCAACATCGACCGCGTGGGATCCCACACTCGCGTGGCCGGGCATGGTCCTGACGAATGGAGATCTTACAGTGACTGCATTTCCCGGTACAAAAGAACCTACTATGCTTTTATCCACGACCCTTCCTTCCGGAACCAAGTTCATGTACAGCGTGAGTCTTGATATAGGTACAGATATAGGAAGTGAAACCACTGCAGTTGGTGTCGCGAATGTTTCTATGGATACGACAAGTTATCTGGGGGCCGACTTGAATAGTTTCGGATACTATGAAGACGGCACTATATATACAGGCGGTGCATATGAGGCTCCTAAACAGGGACCACCTCTACAAACAAGTAATGTTATAGATATAGCGGTTGATACGAGCGCCAAGTTCATTTGGATACGCGTTGACGGTGGGAATTGGACCAGCAATGCGGGAGGAACTGGAGGTAATCCCGCAACTGGTCTTCTTGGGTTTGATATAAGCTACATTTCAGGAACTCTAAAGTTTGGAGTAGATGTTTACAACGGTGGACGGATGACCTATAACACTTCAAATCTGTATCAAATTCCTACCGGGTTTACATTTATACCAGGAGTTTCAAATGCTTCGACCGCAATTACAAATTTTAATTCTTATACAAACGTTAATTCAAACGACACTTTATTTACAGCAGCTTTACTTTCAACAGCCGTAGACAGTTCTGGTAATATTTACTGGTCGCCGGGACCGGGGTACGGGTGTATATTTAAAGGTTCCTCAATTTATGCTGGAGATTTTGTCGAAGGTATACCCCCGGCCGATGGAACAGGTCTTTCAGCAATAATGAGTCCCACGTCACTAGGATACGGAAATGGGAACCTGTATTTTACAGATAACGCAAATAATACACTCAGAGTAATTTATCCCGGAGGAATAGTCAGAACTCTAAGTGGAGGTGGAAGTTCTGGTGACTCATCGGGTTTCAATACAACATACGTTAACCCTACGAATATATCTGTAGAAAACTCGAATGTGTACATTGTAGACAATGGAACCCTTCGGTTATACAACATGGACACTACAGATACGTACACCTTTTCAGCTGACTCAAACAGTTTTGTTCAGAATCCTATTCACCCGCTCACAGGAGTTACATGCGTTGCTGCTCATACTTTTGCAGGTGATGGAGTGTACTACGTGTACATAGGAACTGAAAACTGCATCTTATTATGGACTGCTCCAACAATTTTAGTTCAATACGCAGGACTCCCGGGAGTTTCGGGATTTGTGGACGGTATAGGCTCGGGAGCGCGTTTCACAAGCATATCATCGCTTGTATCTTTCAATAGTGTACAAATCTGGGCATGTGATTTAGGTAAAATACGAATCGTTACAGTTGGTCTAGGTGGTTACGGATATGTAGGCACGAGTGATACTACAATTCAAGCAGGAACATCCACATTTGCACTTAAATTTCCATATATTTATTATGCCGCAGGTAATGTTGTGAAATCAATTCAAGTAAAAACACAGGTAATAACTAATATTTATGGTTCTGATAATAACTTTATAGAACGCGGAAATCTCGTAGAAGCGGGAGGTGTCTACACACAGACTGTCCCTATACGAGTCACGAGTGCTCCTATGACTTACCCTATAAATATAGGAAATGTAGGTTCTACATTTGCACCAGGGGCGTTCATAGCCGTTTACCCAATCACGTCAAACGTTCTCCCTCCCGATTATTCACAGTATCATTACTATGACTCGGTCGGAACGTGGGCAATAGTGAATGCAGACTTCAAAGTTGGAGGACAGACGATAGAGTCTCTCACGGGGGAGGCTATTGAGATTTGGAATGATCTCAAGGTTCCTTATGAAAACCAGCCAGGTCTAAAACTTCTGACAGGCAAATACGATACGACAATTGCATCGGGAAGAGATTATTACATCAATTTACCATTCTATTTTTATGAAAATTCTGCATTGTATTTTCCCATATCAACAGTTTACAGACAAGATGTGGAAATATGGATCACATTCAGGACTCTTCAGGAACTTACCGCTATAGACACGGCTCCAAATCCTATAAACGCCACCTTGATAGTAGAGTATGTGTACCTTGCTCAGCCAGAAATTGACTGGTTCAACAAGACTCGATTGAATTATGTGGTAGAGCAGTATCAGTACCAAGAATATGATCTTGGCCCTTCATTTACTCAAGGAATTTTTGAAATAATTTTCGAAAATCCAATCACAGAATTGTTTTTTGTAATCCAGATTGACGGAACAGTTCCTTATAACTGGTCAAATGACGGTCTTGCAAATCTTGGGATAACAATAAACGGTGAAGAGATTGTTACGAACCGCATCACAGATCCGACTCAGCTTGCAGTCCTTGAGCCCTACAATAATTACATAACATATCCTACACGGAATTTCTATATGAAAAAATTCGTGAGCCCAATAAACTTTAGTCGTCTCAGGTATGTAAACCTCGAGCTAAACATATCGAGAACCGACGGGTACTATCCAGCGAAACAGTTCAGGATTATAGGAGTCAGCAAGAATGTCCTAGGCGTTGCCGATGGGCTCGCAGGGCTCATGTTTATTTCCTAGTAGATTGCAGATGGCTGGTCGTACGGCTCTAGCAACTCTTGGTCAGGAGGATGTCTTTCTGAGCCAGGGAACACAAGTAACATATTTCGTAGAAAAGTACCAACAAAAGACGCGATGGGCTTCTCGCATAGATGAAGTCCCATTCGACCCCAACAGACTCTTCTTTGGAGGGGAAACATTTATGCAACTTCCGAAATCTGGAGATTTGATTTCTAAAATTTATTTGAAAATTTACAATCCAGAAGTCTTTGGAACGTCAAACGTTCTCGATTCCGCAGGAACACTCATGATCAACCATGTAGACTTGTACATAGGGTCTCAGCTGGTTGATCGTCAGTGGGGAGAGTTTATGGAAATGAAGCTTGATCTTGAGATTCCGGCAACCAAGCAGCCCGCTCTCTCCAAGCTCATAGGTAAGAATCTTTCAAACGTAAACACAGGCGGGCTCACCACATACACTATTGAATTACCATTCTTCATGCTCAAAAAAGGTATACCAATCTGTGCTATGAAAGAACCGGTCGTTCTCAGGTTTGCATTCAATTCTGCAAACAAGTTCTGCCCGGACATCCAGTATGCCCTTCCGTTCAACGGAACAGTTTACGTGGAATATGTATATCTCGACGAACCTGAAAGAAATTACATCAAGAAAACCCCACAGCTGTATCTCAATGAACACGTACAACTCGAGACATTTTTCGTGCCCAAAGGAGTTACTAAATTTACAGCCAAGACACAATTTGCAAACCCAGTCAAGGAACTCTTTTTCGTTATACAGGCTGATTCATCACTTGGGTACGACTATGGGACGACTGATTATCTCACAAATCTCGAGCTTGATTTTAACAACGTGACCCATATACCGTACTACATAGGAACTCCTGCATTTCTCAGGTACATACAACCCCTAGAATTTCATACCCGCAAACCAGACCGGCTGTTTTACATGTATTCATTCAGTCTTGATCCACAAAATGATTCTCCCACGACTCATGTAAATTTCTCAAGAATTTTTAATCAAAATTTTACATTTAATCTTGTGAGCGGTGTCCAAACCAATCTTTACGTTCGGATATATGCACTCGCTTATAATTTTGTAAAATTTGAAGGCGGTATTAGTCAAGTTTTGTTTTCTAATTATGAATCATAATGGATTTCGAGTCTGCAGCAATGGATCTCATAGTTCCCGTGCTCGAGTCAGCAACCGTACTTGCTGCACACTACGCCAAGGCATGCGGACGGGACACAGTCGTGGCCCAGGACATGAAGTTGGGCATGATGTTTGCAGCCCGCAATGTTCTCGGCAAACAGATTGGAACTTTGTACCCGGAAATTTACGAGGATTCAGAGTCTGATGAAGATGAGGAGGAAGAGGAGGAGGGTGAGGAACCTGAATGGACACGTTACGAGGGTCAGGACAACGACATGGCTCGTCAGATGAACGAATGCGCAGCGACATGGGATGAATGGGTGCCGCAGAGTCCAGCAGAAAGAATGCTGAAAAAAGCTATAGAGCATGAGCCAAGTGCAGATATTTGAGATTGAGGATGAGGAGGAGGAAGAAGAAGAGTATCAACCCAGGAGACCAAAATATTCCACCATCGTCCTCGAGGAAGAGTACGAGGAAGATGATGAACCTCCCAGAGGATGGGATCTTCAAGAAGATAAATTTTTTCCTGTGCAATGATTAAAATGGCTGGTCTTGTTTCAAGTGTGGGTGCTCAGCTCGAGACAATGTCTCTGAACTCAATCGTCGCAGGTTTTTCATTCGCAAGTGCTATTGCATGGATGGATGTTGTTCGGTGGGTAATCTCCCAGGTTGTTCACGTGAGCAAGAATGGCGGGCAGTACTACATCCTCTCAGCCCTCTTCACCACTCTGCTTGCAATCATTGTCTATATGATCATCAGCGTGCTGGCAAAGAATGTGAAGATAAACCAGGCGCAGACAATGTACGCTGTGACGCGCTAAAGAAAGTTTTGTAAACAAATAGACCTAAAATCAACGCAAGAGTTATCAGGACCCACGGAATTTTCATTCTTTTTTCAGGAACTTTTTCAGGGACCATTGACATTGCATCAATAACGCGCTTCAGCTCCACATCTTGCAAAGGTGGTGGAGGTGGAAGTCTTCTCGGATCTTCTTTTATAAAAGCCCGTATCACGAATGCATTCGTCTCTAGACCGCGAAAGTTGAGCAGTTGACCGTTCTTGTCGAACCAACGAACCGTCAGGCGGGACAGAACGTTTATAGGTTCTGGATACTCTACTGAAATTTTGTAATCTGAAGATTCCTGAAATGTTTTTATACACGCAGACCCTACATTCATAAGTATGGGTGCAAATGACCTTCCAGCATTTGATCCAGTCACTGTACCTGTAGATCCTACTATTGATCCCGTCGCAATGTGACTCGGGGTTTTCAATTCATCAATATCAAGATATACATATTCATTCATAGACATATCAATCACGTTTGAAGATCTGAGAATGTACTGACCAGCATACGTGGGATCCGTCAGAGGTGCGAGAGCCGATGTGTACGTGACATTGTTTGCAAGTCCGGCCATTGCCGCAAATTCTTGAGAGGTAATTTGTAAATTAAAATTTCCAGAATTTGAAAAAAGAAAATGACCCTCGTTTGAAAGATATGTCATGTTCAGAATTCCAGCATTGGTCACGGCACTCGCAAGACCTGTAGCACTATAGAACCCTTGGGTCAGTCCCACATTTGAAGTTCCTGTTATAAAAACATTGGATGTTGAATTGAGATTATAAACCGTGTTGGGTACACGCGCACTCACGAGTTCTACACGGGAGACATTCCGGATAGGATACGAGAGATGGACCACATAATTATTTCCACTTGGATAAATGTTTGAGTCCCTGTCATTTGAATCTGCAGTTATAAACGTCTCCATGACTATTTGAATTCTGCAGATAAAATTAAATCACGAAACTGGCTCTTTATGTTTATGAATCCCTGGTAATCTGCAAGGGTCGCAAGGAGCCCTTGGCGAATGTCCAGAAAGTTTTGGAATTCCATCTGAGCTTTTTTTTCTAAAATTTCCTTTTTTGAATTTGGTAAATTTTTCCAACACTGTGATGCTTCGTTCCAACAATCAGTCTGGGATTCAATTATTTCAGATGCAATGTATCGGTACATTGCCCGTGACATGTCTTTGGGTCTGTGAAATATTTTAAGAATGTTGTCAGACTCATCATACTCTACAAGATCTGAATCGAGCCAGTCGAACATTATTATAGGATGATATAATATATGGCAGGTAATTCTAGCGTTATGATCATAGTATTGTTGTTGGTCTGTATGATGTGTTGCGGAGCTGCAGGAGTGGCTTACTACGAAGGGTGGACGTGTTCCGCGGGGTTCGGGAACAATTGCTCTCCAGCACCTGCGCCAGGCCCGACATCAAGTCCGACATCAAGTCCGACATCGACCACGACTTCCCCAACAGCAGCAGATGGGTTTTTCATAGGTCAGGCATTTTCATGCAAAGCAAATGACCCTACGGGTGCATCGGTAACAGATTGTGATAGTGGAACTAGAGGATGTGTAGTGTATGGGTACTTTGGAAATAAAACAATGAAAGCATTTAATAATATGAATGCAGTAAATTCATACGATCCAACGTTTCTATCAACTGGAACTTCGAGTCATCTACAGGTCATAGACTGTGCTGGATTGATATTTGATGGAAATGCAGATATTAAAACTGGTGCTTTAATAGGTTGTAATACGACTCAAACAACGAGCGGATATCAATCGACTGGACCAGTCGTTGCAGGTAATTCGGGCAGGTTTACTTGTGCAACAAATAGTTGTGGTGGCCTTTACATATACAAAGGAAACAACGTACTTGATTATGTTTCTACTATGGATGTTGTAAACAAATATTATCCTACTAGTCACGCAATTCTTCAAGATTGTACTGGTTATACTTACGGAGCTACTGTCAAATCCTGAAAATAATTCTGGAGATGGTGGTCAAATTATGTGTTAACTTCTACCGATATTTCAAATTTAGCAGTATTTTAATGATGTTGTCAGACTCATCATACTCTACAAGATCTGAATCGAGCCAGTCGAACATTATTATAGGATGATATAATATATGGCAGGTAGTTCAGGTATGATAATAATAATGTTGATGCTGGCCGTTTTTGTATGTTTCGGAGCTGCAGGAGTGGCTTACTACGAAGGGTGGACCTGTTCTGCGGGGTTCGGGAACAATTGCTCTTCAAGTTCTCCAGCACCTGCGACTCCTGACACCACGGGGTCCTCGGGGTCCACGGGGTCCACGACTACGACCCCTACAGGAGCATCATTATATACAGAATATGGCGGAACGTATAATAGCATGGATGGATTTGATGACGGAACGCCCGCTGCCACGACTGTAGATGATTGCGCAAATGCATGCACAAGCACGTCTGGATGCACGACGTTTAAATTTACAAGCACATCTACGGGGCTAGGCGGAGTATATGGTTCCACTCAATGTGCTCTCAAAAAATCTGTAAACCCTGCAAATAATTACGGAGATGGCGGTATATGGATAGAGAACATTCCTGGATATACTATGGTTCCTCCGCCTAACAATAATATTGACGGAAATGATATTCAACAAGGCTCGACATATACAACCCTAAAAACATGTGCTCAGGGGTGTACAAGTACTTCTGGTTGTAATTCTATAATTTATAACGAAACAGGGATTGGCGGAGCCTATGGTACAACGGCTAAATGTGCATTCAAGTCAACTAATTCAGCGACAAATCAATTAGGAAATTCTATAATGTGGACTAAAAATTAGATTACAATCTCGACCCGGTGACCCACGCGAATCTTTGTGTCTGCGTGAACTTCCCCATTAAACGTGCTCTGGGACCAAAGACTTGCATCATTTGCCTCTATGACACCCTTGCGAATGAGCATGAACCCAAATGGCGCCGTCTCGAGATCAATATACTGCTCGTCCCCAACGTCGCTTGGGGTCAGAGACGTACCCTCAAACACGGGATCTGGGCTTGCGAGGGTCGGCTCCTTGAGGTACAGACCCGTCGTGACGTCATGAGGGCTCTCGAGAAGTCCAAAGAAATCATCAGGGCGGAAAACGATATCACACCCAATCAACATGGCCACATCATACTCGGTCCCTGAAATTGGAGCAACACACTTCTCCAGAGTCGGCTGCTGACTCACAGCAACCTGGTGACCCCGCGATGCAGTCTGCATCACGAGATCAGTCCATGACAAGAGAAACTCACGAGAATACGTCTTTCCAGGAAGACAGAAAACAACTTTCACCATTATAGAAATAAAATGACTGTATTCTTTAGATGGCAGCAGTGCTTGTAATTTTAGGAATTGTATGTTGTTGTTCATCATCAATTGCTAGCGTACTCGCAATTCCAATTCCAGCACCAAAATCCTCAGACCCTACGTATGATGGATTCAAAGAGATTGTGTCTGGTCGGGTCATTTATGATAAATCAGGAAAAGCATTTACATCTGGACTCGAGGTTGTATGTGCAGACAATTGTGCAGCAGATTTCACATGTAACGCGTTTTCAACATGGACTCAAAACGGACAGATGTGGTGCCTCAAGTCTGACACGGTTCCTAATCCATGGATGACTCTTCCAGAATTTATAGCAAATAAGACTGGTTCAAAAATTTATGTTAAGAATAATTAGTATGAGTAATGGTGAAGGAAATACATCGACGATTGTTTTAATTATTTTCGTCTGTTGTGTAATATCATGTATTTTCTGCCTGTTGTCTTGGAGTAACGGAGATTCAGGAAGTTCGTCAGGATTTAATTTATCATTACTCGCAAACTGGAAACCATTCCAAGCGGCATACAACATAAACAGCGTGCCAGAGGCTGGAAATGGCGGAGATTCTGTATATAGTTTCAATCAATACGTGAATTACGGTGCAAATCCTAGTTTTAAATTAGGAAATCCAACTACTGGAAAAACTATAGATAAATGCAAAGAGACGTGTCAATCAACACCCGCATGTAAAGGTTTTACAAGTGACAATTCAACGTGTCAGTTATATAATAACGTGACTGTCCTTGATAGGACAAAGGGATCGGCAATTTATGCTTCGGGTGATATTGGAGCTGTAGAATATCTTCACACACCTTTTGGAGCCATACCAACAACTTCGGCATCTTCGTTGAGTGGAACACTTGCTGATACAATTGGTAAATGTCATAGTAATCGTCAAAGTAAGGATACTCCATGCGGAGGATTCACGCAATCTGGAAATTCGGCCCAAATGTATGCAAGTATAGATGCGCTCGATGCCACCGCCGCTGGAGACACTTATACAGACGTTGATCACCCGGCTCGATTTATTCGGGAAGGAAATTATAATTACACGGATACGCCATCAAGAACATGGAGCGCTCCCGCGGCATGGCTTTTGGCTATGGATGGAAATATTCCACAAAAACCTTCGAGTAATATTGACGCGTTTGCAATGTGGTCTAGCCCGGGGTTCGATGCTGGTACAGACTCTCAAGGGAGTGCTTTACAGGCATCGAACACAATACCAGTGACAAGTATAAGTAACTGTGCAGATGCATGTTTGGGAAACGCATGGTGTGCATCATTCACAATAAACTCGGCACATAATTCATGTTACATGAGACACGACACGCAGCCCCAGCACTTTCCTGGAAGGTGTCACAGTCAAGCATCTGCCGACGCGTGTATCCCACTCAAAGGATGCACACAATGCTGCTGTCCTTGTGGGTGTGATGGGTACGACGCCGCTCACGATGGCACGTACGGAACCGATAACACAAGTTATGTAAAAAAGATGTACCCTCTTGACGTTTCATGTCCCATGAGCTGTTATCAGGATGCAAATTGTGTCATGTCAACAAATGACACAACAACTTGTAACGAGTACAATACCCCGCCAACAAACCGAACACCAAGTACTACATTTAAATCTGCGTGGCTGTTTGATAATTATCCCAACTAAATATAGATGAATCAAATTGTTATAGCTATTGTTGTATGTTGTGTAATGTGTGCACTTATAACAGTAGCTTATCAAGTTTTAAATAAACCAGTGAAACCACCTGCCCCTCTTATTTCTGACGCTATTGCACATGAGCTTATGGACAAACAAAAAGATCGCCTTACTGGCCCAATTTACACCGTGCTTCCAGATTCTTACATGGGGTCTGATCCGTTTTTGATCGAAAAAACACTTCCACTTTCTGCAAATGATTGTGTATCAATATGTAACGGAGATACCAATTGTGGAGGTTTTCAAATACATCCAGATGGTGCTACATGTGATATTCTCGCAAGTAGTAATATAGCTGGATATCCGTTTACAAATTCTGGGTGGAAATATTATCAACTTCAAAACTTTACTCCTTTGAAAATTGTTTCCATGATAAGCAACCAATCACCAGGAGGAACTAAAGCTCAGGTTGGTCAGACGGTTACAAACGCGAGTCCAGAAAAGTGCTCCCAGTTGTGCAGTTCAAACTCTGATTGTACAGAATTTACTATAGGACCAAGTGGTTGTAAATTATGGAACAATAAAGATTCAACTTACGTACAACCTTTAGCAGCTCAAGGTACAAACTACTATACCCTCAGTACGGCCCAGACACAACCTGCATTTTCATCTACATCCAGCTCTTAATTTTTTTACATCATATTAATAATGGGGAATACAACGTCTACTCAAAACTTTATTAAAAATGATACGAACATGAGTCTTACACAAAATTTTGTTACAAATAACCTGATTAGTGATAGTACAAATGTTGCAAACATTCAGACAATTACTCTGAATATTACTGATGCGGATGGATGCCCAATAACTACAAATCAGAGTATAACAAATAGTATCAGTCTTAAAACTTCACTTGATTCACAGAACACTACAGATTTTAAAAACACTCTTGAGAGTCAACTAAAAAGTACTCTTAACCAAAACGCTCAAACGCTCAGCGGGTTTGCAGCTGCAACTGGTGGAAACACAACGAGTGTTACTAATCATATTGAGAACACAATTAATGAAAAGATAGATCAAGCATGTACTGTTAATAATATTATGAATATTGCAAAAAGTTCTTATAATCAACAGTATGCGACTTTGACCATGGACTTTTGCCGCAATTCTCCCATTCAAATGAACCAAACTATTGTTTCAAATATAGTTTCACAAAATATTTTAACATCTGTTGCCAAATCGCTCATGGAGGATTCAACTGTAAGTAATCTCGTAGCTTATGCCGACCAGACGGCACAAACGCACAACCAAGGTTTCAATGATGTGATAGATTCAATCGGAAAGGCTATATCTAACATATTCGGCGCGACCACCATGCCGTGTATTATAGGAATGGTTGTCTGTATCGTGTTATGTATAGCTCTTTTGATTTTCATGTTGAGTCCTGCAGGACAACAAGCGACAACAACCGCCGCAAATGCTGGAGCAACTTACGCAGCTAAAATGTAACTAACTCGGCATCATTACGAGTGCCATGATAATAATCAAACACACACAAAAACAACAAACACCTCCTCCGATAAAAAGTGGCGTATTACTTTTTCCAGATGAGGATGAAGTCGTAGACGATGTAGGAGTCTTCTGAAGACCCGGTACTGAACCCGGTGTTGGCGTGCTACCCGGTGGTGCATTAAATGTACAATCTTGCCTGACTGGCGAATTTTGGGCGAGACCTTGACTACTTACCATGCTACAAATATTAGTAATTTCCGTTATATTCGCGGCGTTAGGATCGTAAGGTAAAACACACCCAGAGTCAGTGCACGGCTGTCTCGCAGTTGTGCAATCAGAAGCAAGTTTTCCAGGATCTGAAACTGCAGCATTAAAAAAAGTAACTCCAGCAGGTGTTGAATAATTTATAACGTCTTTTGTTTTGGCAACAACTTGTGTACACCCAGCCATGTTCGGGTATGTATAACAATTTGAATCTGGGGGGGTACTTAAAACGCCAAAGTCATGAGCATTCAGACACCCACACAAACGATTGCCCAGACCTGTAGTACTTCGCCCGGGACCTATACCTTTAGGATTCGATCCGTCCCCTCCCCTACAAAATTTCTGAACCATAGCAGTCGCTGTAGAATTATTACCATTTGTTTCATCATTATTTTGTATAGATTCAGCTACAGCTTTTAAACATAAATTCTCTAATGTCCAGTCTCCCATGGCTTGACATTTTTTCAGTAAAAGCGTATTGTATGCCTCAGTACCAAGTAAAGTTGAACAACGGGTATTTCCACTGCTATCTTTATTACCAGCTAAAGTTTGTACTTGAGTTACCGCATTACACCAGTTTGTTTGTATAGTTTTTTGTTCAGTTGGAGTAAGACCTCCAGATGTTACCATGTCATCCCAGTGTGTAGGTACGTCAAACCCAATCTGTTCAAAGATTGCGGAAGAAACTATATTATCGTTCATTACTGTGTTTGTACATGCTGCATAAGATGTGGGATCAGATACGTTGGTTCCGCTAGGAGGAGCTGGCTCGTGAGGTACTACTGGTCTACCGTTATTATATCCTAGAAAGTTTCGCAAGTAACTTTCTGAATCACCGTTTTTGTCTCCTACAATACCATACCCATCGTTGCAATTTTCAGTTGTTAACCACTTCCATCCAATTGGAATCATGTATCCTGAAACTGAATCGTTTGGAAAATCTCCATTACACGCGTTATATGTTCCACTAGGAAATGATTTAGTCCACTCAGAATCGGATTCTTTACACGTCCCTCCATTTGATCCGTCGATAATATTTGTATTATTATTTACTCCACCCCCAAACATATTTGGAAAAGTACTTGCTCCTTGAGCAGTAGATATTATACTAGGGTCTCCTGTGTTATTTGTCGCATCAAAAGTCGGGACGGTATATACTGTATTTGGGGCGCGTGCATTCTTTCTATAATAATCATATGTTGTGACATAGTTCATAGTTGTACTAGGGTAATTTGGTGCACCAAACCCATAATCGAATCCAGATCTTGGACCATTAAAATCACTATATAATAATGGTCCCCTGGCAAAATTCCAGTATGCAGCTCCTCCATTACCATCGGTTGTTTTGTCTGAGCCGGTATAGTACGTAAACCCTGAACAATAATCTGTTTGATTACACATCCACGCAGCCTGTCTAATTGTTATATTTGCCATTCCACTACCCCAACGACTTACACCATTATCGCTGTTGTATTGCCATTTATCATATTTTGCTAATGTATCCGTTCTGGTCCACTTTCCCGTAGCTGGGTCAAATGGCATTCCCTATTATGTTGTAACAAAATAATGGAGATAGCGACCCCCTTTTACGACCTGAGTGGACGAAAATATATTGATGTAATTTTTTTAACTAATATATTGTAATGAAAAGTGCTATATTAATAATAGTAATTTTCACTATTTGTGTTTTTGTAGGTACCAGTGTACTGGCATATTATGCTGGATGGACATGCTCACTAGGGTTTGGAAATCAATGTTCAGGTTCCCCAGGTCCAGTCGCTGGTTCCCCAAGTCCAGACACTGGTAGCCCAGGTCCAGTCTCTGGTTCCCCAGGTCCAGTCTCTGGTTCCCCAGGTCCAGTCGCTGGTTCCCCAAGTCCAGACACTGGTTCCCCAGGTCCAGTCTCTGGTTCCCCAGGTCCAGACACTGGTAGCTCAAGTACATGCCCTACCGGGCAATTTGTGGATCCTGTATCTGGTACATGTGGTACAACATGTGGAACGGGGTATTACGCGACTGGAAATCCTAAAGCTTGTGTAGCCATACCGACATGTCCCGAGGGACAACGTTGGGACCCTGTATCTGGTACATGTGGTACAACATGTGGAACGGGGTATTACACTACTGCTAAATCTGAATGACAGAATTCATTTTTAGTCTGTGAACCCATACCGACATGTTCTCAGGGACAATATTGGGACCCTGTATCTAGTACATGCGGTACAACATGTGGAACGGGGTATTCCGCGACTGGAAATCCTGCATCTTGTGTAGCCATACCGACATGCACTGGCGGACAATATTGGAGCTCTACCACGGGACAATGTACATGCCCTTCTGGTCAACATCTAATACCTACGAATGTTATGGGGCGGACTACACCTATATGTGGTACATGTCCTGCCGGACAATTTATAGATCCTGTATCTGGTACATGTGGTACAACATGTGGAACGGGGTATCACGTGACGGCAGGCGCCGGCTTTGCAAGCCCTCGATATTGTGCAGCCATACCGACATGTCCTACCGGACAATTTATAGATCCTGTATCTTATACATGCGGTACAACATGTGGAACGGGGTATTCCGCGACTGGAAATCCTGCATCTTGTGTAGCCACACCGACATGCAATGCCGGACTACAATGGAACTCTACCACGGGACAATGTGCATGCCCTCCTGGTCATCAGCAATCAACTATGACTGTTATGGGGCATAATGTTCCTGTATGTTATTAATTTTCCCTCTAACTAATATGATTAAAACTCCAATGTATGACGTAGGTGGTAGAAAATATATTGATGTAATTTTCAATTCTGAAATTTTAAAATTGAAAATTCCATTCAGGTACGGACGAGTCATGTGTAAAGTCCTGGGACTCAAGACAATTCAGGAAATGAAAAAAGGGGAAATTGTGGATGTAAAATTCCAAAAGAAAACATGGGATGGTATAGAGTTTTTAGTCCTTGAATCAATAAAGGAATGCTGACGAGAAACGGACTTCTTGTCCCCGGGTCCCATGAGCTAAAGAAAAATCTCACTGTTAGACCAGTAGAGAATGCATTGGGGATACAGGCGCCCTCCTTCAAGGTTTGGCGCCAAGTTCACGGGTCTGACCGGATTCTCATCCCTCGCTACTATGCCTCAACCCCACCCACCAAAGATTCCAGGCGAGATCCTGCTCATGCTCCCGGTATTGTTTTTAATGGACGACTTAGAGGAGAAACACGACAAATCGAAGCTTTCGATGCAGGAGTCAAAGCCTTTGGAGAAAAAGGAGGGGGTGTCCTCTCGCTCCCGTGTGGATATGGTAAATGTCTTGGCAAGGACACATTGGTAATGATGTTTGACGGAACAATTAAAAAGGTCCAAGATATTCGAGTGGGCGATGTGATCATGGGAGATGACTCGACACCGCGTAACATACTATCAACGTGTACAGGAACAGAACAACTTTACAAAGTTGTGCCTACAAAAGGCGATCCTTACGTTGTAAACGAATCGCATATACTGAGTCTCAAATACGTTCAAAAAAGGTACAAGACGTTTGGTAAGATATTAGATATTTCTGTACTGGACTATCTCAAGACTTCCGATTCTTTCAAACATAATGAAGTGAGGGGATACCGAGTACCAGTTACATTTCCAAGTCAAGATGTCCCACTCGATCCATATATGATTGGGTACTGGTTAGGTGATGGAACGTCCATGAAGGCGTCTATAAGTTCCCAAGATTCTACAGTTCTTCATTATTTCAATAAAAATTTGGGACAATATAATTTGCATCTAAGTCACACGTCAAATTACGATTACAACAAACCAAATTATTTTTACAAAACTCTAAAAGATTTAAACATGATTGGTAATAAGCATATTCCTCAAGTTTATAAATGCAACTCACGGGATGTACAACTTCAATTACTCGCTGGTCTCATTGACTCCGACGGGTCGGCAACTGTTGGAGGTTGGGATTTTATTCAAAAGAATGAAAAACTCTTTGATGATGTCTTATTTTTGGCGCGTTCACTCGGGTTTTCTGCTTATAAAAGCAAGTGCCTGAAAACATGCACAAACTCGAAAGGAGGTCCTAAAACGGGTACATATTACCGTTGTTTCATAACCGGGAAAGGGGTAGAAGAAGTTCCTTGTAAAATAAAACGCAAGCAAGTCTCGCCAAGAAAACAAATTAAGGATAATTTAAATGTAGGAATTAAACTCGAAAAACTCGAAGTAGGTGAATATTTCGGGTTTGAAATTGATGGAAATCATCGGTTTGTTTTGGGAGATTTTACAGTAACACACAACACGACTGTTTCACTTGCTCTTTCATCACATCTAAAAGTTCGCACAATGATTGTGGTCCATAAGGAATTCTTAGCAAATCAGTGGGCAGAAAAAATTAAAGAATTTTGTCCAACCGCGACAATAGGGAGGGTTCAAGGGGACGTGTTTGACATTGAAAAAGATTTCGTCATTGCTTTGATCCAGACATTGTGTTTGAGACCAGAGGGTGAAGGTCCCAAAATGTTTCCAAAAGATGCATTCGATTCAATTGGCCTCGTTATAGTCGATGAGGCTCACCACATTGGCGCTCCGGCTTTTTCTCAATTCATGTTCAAGGTGTGTCCTCGGTTTACGCTCGGACTTACTGCGACGCCTGAACGCAAAGACGGGCTCACGCGCATCTTGTACTGGTTCCTCGGACCAGAGTTCTTTCGGGTCGAACGCGTGAATCAAGCCAAAACACAGGTAGTCCCTATTCACTACACGTGCGATGCCTTCAAGGAGGCTCCACCCATAACGAGGTTTGGAAAGATTAACATGGCCGGAATGATCACCGTCGTCACCGGTCTCGAGGACAGGAATGCTCTCATAGTCAAGACCGTCAGTGATGCTCTGGCTACCGGGAGGCGTATACTGGTCCTGAGCGACCGGCGAGAGCATTGTTTTGAATTACACAAGAAAATTGGCTCTAACTCGGGGTTGTACATCGGGGGTATGAAAGAGTCTGATTTGAACGAAAGTTCTCAGAAAAGAGTCGTCATTGCGACATTCCAGCTAGCTCACGAGGGTCTCGATATTCCGGCACTGGACACAGTCATTCTCGCAACTCCAAAGTCGGACATTAAGCAATCTATAGGCCGTATTATGCGAGAAGGTCCTAAAAAACAGTTTGATCCACTCATTTATGACATTGTCGATCACTGGTCTGTTCTGAATTCAATGTACAGGAAGAGATGCGCAATCTACGAGGAAGGTGGCTTTGCAGGGGTAAAGTCGGAAACTGTATCCCTCCCAAAGGGTCGGTGTTTATTTTCTTAGAATTAAGTAAATGCAGCAGACGCCAGTAAACATTACGAGCGATTGGTGGGATCGGCAGATTGCCATGTACAACAAGAGCATAGATCAGCTCCTAGCAGTTGCGACAATCAAGCCTTGCCTCTCATAGAGTCACCAAGACCCAAAAGGAAAACACCAGCCACGAAGAACATCACGAGATAATTACACTCGGTGTTGTCCGAGCCTGGAAGTTCTGGAAGTTTAATCTCTTCTTTAGTTTGTGGTTCCCTGTAAACTGGAGGAATTGTTACAGGAGGACCAAATGGTGCCATGGGAACACCCATCTTATTTTAGTGTCAGAAAAAAAGCAAGCCTCTCTGAAAAAAGGCCCTAGCGGGCCTGCTCTGTTCATATCGAAACCTCCTTCTTCTTAGACTTGCGCCCTCGCGGCTTGCCTTCTACAGGGACGGATCGAGTGTCGCCTCCTGCGTCAATTGAAACAATGTCCGAGACCTCATCCTCCTCCTGGCGTCCAGGCCTGGAATTCACGGCTTGAGGAGGTCCCATCATATTCATGAGTGACCCAAAGTCCATGCCCGGTCCGCGCATCTCTCCAGGACGGAGACCCTGGGCTGGGCGTTCTCCTGCGCCTGGACCGGCACCGTTCTGAGACCGCTGGACCGCGTCCATCATGTTGCGCATAAGGTCTGGGTTTTGCTTCATAACTTGTGAAGGATTTGGGACAGCCGCCTTGAACATTGAGTTGGTCAAGTGGAACATCATAGCAGACCCGCCAACCATCATCAGCAGCTTGACCTCTGGTGCAACGCTCACCTTGGTTCGGTACTTGGCATAGAGTTCCTCAAAGACACCATCGTAGTCTTCGATATTCTCCATAGTGTTCTGGGACCAACCGTTCAGCTCAACATCGAATGGGTCGAATTTGTCATTGAGAAACTCGAGACCAGTCACACATGCCACGAGCATGCGCCGCTGAAACTTGATTGACCGCTCAACCTCGATCGAATACGTCATGCGCTTGTACTCGGTGCGGATTTCGTCAATGTCCGAAAAAATGCTCAGACGCTGGCTTGACTGAATACCCTTCTTATTCAGGCGGGAAATCTTGTTCAATAGGTCAGCCTTCTCGTCCTCGATCGTCTTGTATCCCTCAGACGGTATCTGCTCGCCACCGCCACCACCCCCCTCCTGCTGCTCGTACTCTTCTGGGTCCTCACCCCCGTCATACTCCTCAGCAACAGGAGGAGGAGGTGCGGTCCGCTTATCAGGATTCATAAACATATCCATACCATCATCTTGTAGAGCCTCTCGATGAGTCGGGCCTGGCGCCTGTTTGGCAAAAGGGCTTGGGCGGGCAGGCTTGGGCTTCAGGGGAGCCTTGCGCTCTGGAAGCTGAATTGAAATTTCATCCAGCAGGGCAGTTTCATCATCATCCAAATTCATATTCTGACCATCACGAGTGTCGAAAGAGATATCCATTCTAGAACCTTTAAAGAAAGAAGGTTGATAGCTTTAACGCATGTTTTCAAAAATAATGTCAACCAAATACAAATGAAGAAAGCTGGGAAATTCGTCAGCCGGCTCGTAATTTTTGGCCTCCTGCTTGCAGTACTTTACATGCTGGTCAAGGGTCGCACCAGCAACTACTACGGCGGGTCACCACTCCAGACCATGATGGGCGATGCCGCCCAGAAGGGTCCCAATAGCATTTTTGACATAAAAAATAACCTGAAGTGTGTTCCAGGTCCTGAAGCTGATGCAGCATATTACACACAGGATCTGACACCAGGCGGTCTGTGCGGTGACGGGTCATTTGTCCGCAACCAGATGCGCGACTATACAATTAGCGCCGGTGTTGGCGGCTCTCTGTTTGATCGCCTAGCTTAAATTCTAGTTTTAATTCATCAATACTTTGGTAATACCTTGCAAGATCCTTTTTGAATCGTGCATCCTGCTTGGCTTCTGTTTTGTAGAGCCATGCAAGATTTGCTTTACTGTACTTTGTTCGAACCTGGTTGTCTGTTGGTCTGCGCGGACTCGGGGTCTTTGGTTTTGCAACTTCTACTGGTTTTTTATTTATAAAACTCAGAGCCTGCATCACCGTATCCGCCAAGTCATCCTTCTTTTTGTGCTCGTCAAAAAACTGTATCCAATCTTGGTTTGTTTCTTGGATAAATTTACGGGCTCGTTCAATTGAAGCCTTTTTACGTGCAGCATACTGACCTTTTCCAGGTCCAGCGACGTCTGGGATTTTGTGACGAGCGTCCCAGATTACGACATCCTTTTCCTTGACTAGAAAATACGTGTGAAGAAGGTTCTCAACCCCCTTCATGCTCCTGTTGCGATCGGGCTGCTTTTCTATGAGTACAGTTTTCGCATCAAGAACCCACGGCTTTTCGTTAAGATGCCGAACGAGGCACACGAAGACGCCATCCGCGTGTTTCATAGGAACTCCCGAAACGTCCCAGCGAGAAATCTTTCGAGTGCTTCCATCAATAAGACACATTGCTAGGTTTTTGATTCCACAGTCAATGGAGAGTATCATATAAAGATAATTAGGTGAATTACTTTATATGGAACTCGTTTGCTGGTGGTGTGTGCATCCGCATGAAAATAATTTACCTTTTCACCTTCCCATAAAATATGACGACCGTCTTGACAAGTACAGTACTATAGGCAACTTTTGTTCATGGAAGTGTGCAAAGGCATATGCCCTGGCTATGGACAGTGCTCGAAAGGGGGAGATTCTTTCCATAATGGCCATGATGCGTATGAAGGCGTGCGGAAAGTACGAACCTCTGTGGCCGGCGCCCAAACGTGAAACGCTCAAATGTTTTGGAGGTAAATTTACAATTGAAGAATTCAGAAATTATGGAGGAAAGATTGAGCCTCCAGTTGTTCATTGGCCATTTGAACACAAGTACGTTCCGACTATAGGTCCTGACCAAGTCATTCAAGTTCCAAAATCAACAAATTCCAAATCAAAGCTCAGAGACATTGAGGACTCTGTAGAAACAGGGGACACATTCAAGCTTAAGAGAGACAAACCACTTGCGAGAGCTTCGTCCAAGTTAGAGAGTTCACTCGGGATTATACGCAAGGCAAAGTGATGTGTATAGAAACAAGAAAACAGAATTTTATTTTTGAAAATGGGACAAATGTTTTGGCAGTAGATTACCCTTCTGCAATTGTGAAACTTCATCAGACAGATTTAAAAAATTTCACAATTGAATATAATGGAAATAATTTTTGGAGGTGTAGGTTCTCTTCAGGTGTTTCTATAGATTATGAAAGCCAGAGCGAGCATCTTGCGCATCTGCAAGGTCCGTGGCTAGTTTACCTTGACAAGAGACTGAAAAATTAGTTGCTTTTGGCGATGCGTTGGTCTTGAAACCGGAACATCAATATCGGTACTTCTGTGCCACTGCGAACCGCTATGCGCCCTCCACTGTATAGCCCACCGGTCGAGTGTCTTTCTGCAAAACACGCACGGTATAGACGTCCCGAGTTCGCCGGTACCACACATGCGCTCTATTATGACATCACCGTACTTGCGGTGGATCCAATTTCCAAGCTGATGCGGCTTGACTCCTGCCCTGTTCGCCTCGAGATTCACATGTTTGAAAAAGAGTCTCTCGGCGCACATTATGTAATTATTTGGATGAACCGTCCTGCTCGTGTAGCATATCACGTAGGGTCTCATTCTTAGAAAGAAGGGGGTTGAAATCTTTAAACGCGTGTTTCGTAAAAAAACAGGTCATGAGGCTGCCACAATGTCCGAAATCATGCATGGTCCAACCATGAATAACCCGTGCCGAGCCTATGCCCAAGCCGCTTTCGCCAAGGCTCTTGGAGCTGGACCCGTTGCCCGAAACTGTGAGATTTCAGTTCTCAACTGGACTCGAACACAAGTCTCACTTGATGACTCGTCATGGGAAAGCAGAAAGTTCCGAGACATGTACAAGTTCAAAACATTTGCTCTACTCAAGGCACTCACATATGACCCTATGGTAGTTCCTAAAATTACAGTGTATGGTGATCAAGTGAAAGTGTCTTGTTCAATTGTCCCAAGCTTGATTCACAAGATTAAAACCAAGAGACTCGACTCGAGGCGTATTGCATGGTACTCGTCTGATATTCTGTGGCCCGATGGTCCTTATGCGAAAGTCATTGCAAAACACAAGGCGGACGACATGCGAAACGAGGCATTCAAAGCCAAGGAGGCGGACTATGAAGGAATTCTTCAATGCAGAAAATGCAAGTCAAAGAAGACGGAGTACTATCAATTGCAGACACGTTCGGCGGACGAGCCCATGACAACATATGCTACATGCAAGAACTGCGGACTTAAGTGGAAGTGCTAAGAATTAAAATATGTCCAAAGTGTAATATGAATACTTACCAGATTCACGTCGATACAGCGTCCGTCATAAACGTAGGGGGGGCTGGAACCCAGCCCGTAGTCTCTAAAACCAACTTTAACCCTTTTCAGGCAACAGTCCTCTTTGGAAACCGCCATCGTGCATTCCGTTCAATAACTCTGCGCAATGCTCAGATCCCAATTGGATACTACAACATTCGGGCCCCGTACAACACCATCACATTCGGGTCAACGACTTATACGGTAAGCCCTGGAAACTATAGTTCCACCTCATTTCTTGCGGCACTTAATTCTGCAACTTCTGCAATAGGTTCATGGAGCTACATAGCTGCAACGAATCAGATCCAGTTTACCTCTACATCAGGGACTGTGACGCTCGTGATCCCAACGGGTCTCAATTACCCGACCCTAGCAAACCTTCTCGGATTTGTTCCGACGCAGACACTTACCGGAACTGCAGTCACTTCTCAGAATTCATATATATTGAATTTTGATACTTATATTAGCATATGGATCGAGAACCTTGGCCAGTCTTCTCTCGAGCCCGCTCAGATTACGTTCAAGATACCAGTCAATGTCCCGAGTGGGTCTATAATGCAATGGGCAGACAACTCTCAGAATGTGCAAACAGTCCTCGTGACGGATCGTAACGCTCGCGTCGACCGTCTCAACATAACAGTTCTTGACCGTTTTGGAAATATTCTGAATAATAACGGAATAGATTGGTCTTTTACCATAGAAGTTGATTGTGATAATTAAAATATCGAATAAAGTTAAATGAATATTGACGGAACGGTCGGGAACAAGTATCAGCTCCCGACGGCGACCCGTCCGTATGATTTTGGGACGGACGCTATCGAACGCCAGCGTGTCTCCCTCGGTCAGGCGATGATGGATGCAGATTTCGAGTACGGTCTGCAAGCAACTAAGTGGCAGTCATTCTTTGAAATTCGCAAAACTCCAACTTATTTCGACATTCCCGGAACTGATGCGACCGTTTCAAACGTCGTGTCTGATGGGTCTTACCCTTACTCCAACATAACTGTGTACTACAACAACGTTTATTCACAGCCACAAGTTACCGGACAGCCCATTAGTATTTTTGGACTCAGAAATCAGGTAAATACTGCTGATCGTGCTGAAGGATACTTTCTGATCACTTCAAATAACCTGACTGCAAATACTGCAAATTACATAGCCAAGGGGTACATATCGAGCTCAAATATTCAGACCAATCTTACATTTTCTCGACGTGGAGGATTTTACTCAAATGGACTTTCAAATATTGTCTTCTCAAGTCTCACGACTGATGCTTCGAGTAACATAGTTGTAGCGACTTCAAATGCTCACGGTATTCTTCCGGGTACGCCAATTACTCTCCAGACTTCGTACCTTACTGCAGCAGCTGGTGGGTTCACTGCAAATGGAACATTTATAGTCAGCAACGTAACTTCCGCAAATACGTTCAACGTTGTTGCAAACACGACTACATTCACAACTTCAACCGGAGCAACAAACGTAAATACCCAGTTGTACGTCGATCCATATGGGTCAAATCAGCATCGCCCGTATGATGGAGGTGTGCTCCTCTCGACGCTTGCACCGGTACATGGATCATCCGTGCTCCGCCAGTCCAAGAAGGCGTTCCGCTATCAGTCTGGAAAAGGTATCCTCTTTTCGTCTGGAACTCTCTTTTGCCCGAATATAGACGTGGCTTCTGTAAATGTTTACGGAATTTCAACAACTCTTTCTTCATCTTTTACAACTCTCACCAATTCAAACTTGCAGATTGCCGTGACAAGCACGACAGGGTTCGCAGTCGGGCAGATTGTCGCGAGTTATCTGAGCATGAATCTCGGAACTGCAACAATTTCCGCAATCAATTCGTCTGGTCTAACTATGAATCTTGCGTACACGGGAACAACTCCTACAAGTATACCGTCTGGGACAGTGGTGACGACCCTTCCGGTAGGTTCAAACATTCAGCTCATTACAGATATTACACACGGTATTCCAACCACTGGCGCCACAGTTACACTTCGCAACTTTGGAACGTCCGGGCTAAACGCGACAGGTTACACAGTCACTGGGTGCATAGATTCGCGCACTATTAACGTCCAGTCTCAGAATGTTCTCACAAGCACACTGGTAGCCATGGGCGATCAGCCGCGCCTCGTGGTCACTGGATGGCACGGGGCATCTGTGCGTGCAGGAATATTCGACGATGCGAACGGAATGTTCTGGGAATATGATGGACAGACGCTCAGCGTCGTTCGCCGTCAGTCCACGTTCCAATGTGCCGGGTACATTTCAGTCTCTCCACAGTCTCAGGTTCTCATAGGTCAACTCTCAGGTCTTACCGGATCTATAACACCAAACGCATCAACGAGCGTACCGGTCGGAACAACTTCGGCAATTCTTCCATGTGCGTCCCACACTGTTCTTGCGAACATGTATGCGTACATAACGGGTCTAGGATATGTCTGGGTCATTGGAGTTCCTGATTATTTCCAAGTACAAATTGGATTTTTACCAACGACTTCAACAAGTCTTGCAACTATCGGAACTTCTGCTATAACCTTCAGCCTTCCACTGACCCGTTTCCAGGATCAGCTCAAGGTGAAGGACCGTTTCACTATTCGCGGAATGACGCACGAGGTGACGAGTATCCAGGGTCAGGGTATCCTTACATTTAACCCACCGTACCGCGGGACAACTGTTATAGACCCGGCCCATGCGGTCAAGGCGTGTAAGATTAAGGAACTCCGAGTTCCACAGTCTCAATTCAATCGTGACCCTATGAACGGAACTGGAGCTTCTGGATACAAGGTGGACCTGAGTCGCATGCAAATGATTGGTATTCAGTACACGTGGTACGGAGCGGGCTTCGTAGACTTTATGATGCGCGGAGCAGACGGAAATTGGCTCTACGCTCACCGCATTCGTAACAACAACGTGAATGACGAGGCGTACATGCGGTCAGGAAATCTTCCGGTCCGGTACGAACTCACTGTTGAGAATCGATCTGCAGTGACTTCTCTTTCTTCAAGTATTCTTGCAAGCACATCTGACGTTCTCGCGGTGAATGACCCAACGAACCTTTTCCCATCATCTGGGACTCTCCTTATTGATAACGAACTTGTGTACTATTCAAATAACACGGGAACTTCATTCACGGGTCTTACTCGGGCCGCTCAGTTGACTTACGTGATAAATGATGTTCCACGAACACTTACGGGACAGGCTGCAACAACTCACAATTCAGGAACATCCGTCAACCTTGTAAGCTGTACCGCAACACCGACGCTGACTCACTGGGGGTCTTCATTCTTGACTGACGGCCAGTTTGATGTTGAGCGTGGATACTATTTCAATTATTCAAATACCACAATTACATTGAATGCATATGGCGGAACTCCCGGAGCTCCTGCAGCAGGTTCGAATGCATGTGCATTTGCCATTCGCCTCGCACCTTCAGTTACGAACGGTCTTGTAGGAGACATTGGAACAAAGGAACTGTTGAACCGCGCCCAGCTTCTTCTTCAAAAGCTCGAGGTTACATCTCCGGTCAACGTACAAACAATAGGATACCTGAACCCAACTGGTGTAACATTCAATTCAGGTGCTTGGCAACCAGTAAATAATCAATCAAACGGTACTCAGCCAAGTTTTGTCCAGTACTATCCAGGAAATTCCATATCTGGAACCCCACTTCCGGGAGAGCGTATTTTCTCGACAATTGTTCAAGCAAATAATCAAAACAATTTGGACTTGAGTTCTCTCAAGGAAATGTCTAATTCAGTCATTGGAGGAAACCAAAATTTTCCAGACGGTCCAGACTCTCTCGTAATCTTCTGTCAAAATCTAGCGACAACTGGCGGTTCAAATGTTATTCAGGTTAATTTGTTCTGGTCAGAAGCCCAAGCTTGATTAAAAATCTTGAAATATATTACCAATGGCTCCCGGTCGTCCCGCTGCTCACAAGTCTCCCACCAAGTTCCTAAACTCCAAGCACCGCGTAATCTTTCACGTATCCGGCAGCAACAAGTACGTCGCCAAGACTGAGAAGGGTGCCCTCGTGTACAACCCCAAGGCGCGTTACGTCAAGAGCCCAGGCGGTTCTCACCGTCTGCTGACCAACACCAAGGCGAACGCACCCAGCCCAATTCGCCCCAAGATGGTCCGTAGCATGCGCGCAAACATGGGCATGAAGCGCGGTGTCCGTGCCGGTGTCCACGCCGGCAACCTGGCCCGTCTGTTTTCCAGCCCCAAGCGCCGTGGTCGCCCCCCTCTTCCAGGAGGTCCCAAGAAGTACATGCGCAAGGAGGGTCTGCGCAAGGAGCGGTCCAACAAGGGCGTGAAGCGCGGATCCCGCAAGGAGAAGGCGATGTTCTCCCGGCTCGTGGCGTCTCTGAATTAGGCTTTCAATCTTAATTAAAAAAAGGACAAAAAAGTCCAAATTTCATCACATAGCGGTGAAATTTGGAGTTTAAAAAAAAGTTGACTAAATACAAAATGAAATCAATTCCTATTATTGTTATTGTAATTTTGGTCATAGCTATAGTTGTTGGAGTTTACATTAAATTTTTGGGGGGTATTGTTGGAAACACGGATCCCCCATGGTTTCCCAAGCCAGCATATGTATATCCTCCTTCAAACCCTAACGCAAACCTCAGTCCACAGGACCAGGCGCTTGGTAAATATTGGTAAAAAAATATTAACAAGTGATATATGGAGAATTATATAATTGCCGGTCTCGTATTCATAATTATTCTTATATTGATAAGAAAGAATACGAGTAGTTATACGACGGCCGATACGCCATCGCCAATATCCAATTTTTATGCTACATATCAAATAATTGGGTATGACTTGAACAAAACAGGAGGGTGGCCATCTACACAAGCAGCAAGTGTTGCACCGGTAGCGGGTACTACTACAGGTCTTATATTAGCTGATGCAAATCAGTTCACATGGTCACGAGAGAAGGTGAATTATCAAATGTATGCAGCAGCTACTCCAGGAGTTACTGCCAACGGAACATTTTATCCAATTGCTAATGTGTGGGGTTTCCGTAAACAGTTGCAGGTTGGAGGAGGTGGCTCATTGTGGTACATTGTGAGCCCAACTACAACCGATCAAACGTCTCTAGAAAGTTCAACACCATCCACTGATAATAATCTTGTACTAACTGAGACACTTACAGATGTTACCATAAGCAGTACAACTTACGCAATTCCCGTGTTTGTTTCAATTAAGAAGAGTCCCGTGACCGCTGTACTTCAATGCGACTCGCATGCAACCAAGTCGGCTCAAAATGATGATGGTTCCGGTGGATCATGTGTCTGCAACACAGGATATTATGGTACTGGATATGATTCATCATCTGTTACTGGAGCGGCAGCCAGTCAAGCAGGTTGTCTAGTTACTCCAGTCGGATATTATGCAGCCGCTGGTGCAACCAATGCAACTCAGTGTCCAGCTGACCCAATTCGCGGTTCTGGATATCAAATAACGGCGCAGACTGGTTCTACTGTACAAGCTGCATGCTTTACTTCATGTTCTACAAATGCTATTCAATCTGGAGGAACTACAACAACTGCTGGATCGTGTACATGTAACGCAGGATATTACACAGTTGCAGGTCAAGAAGGAGTCACGTGTACAGGATGTTCTGCTGGTACCGCTCAGCCAAATCAAACTAATGTAACTTCATGTCCCGCGTGTGTTGCAGGAACCTATGCTACAGGTACAGCAACCGTGAATTGCACCAGTTGTGGTCTTGGTACATATAACAGCGCTCCAGGAAATACTACCGGATGTACCAATTGCGCTGCTGGAAAAACTACTCAAAATCTCGGGGGTACAAGTTGCATCAAGTGTGGAGGAGGGACTTATACAACCGGAGCTGGCGGATCGTGCCAGTCGTGTCCGGCTGGACAAACTGCAAAATCTGACAATACAGGTTGTGAAAATTTGGGAACAAACGCAGCCTTGAACTTATTTGCAGGAACAACTCCAGTTGGAACACCTTCTGCACCGGCAACCCAGATGATTTTTAGCGTGGGATCATCCCAGCCTACGAATTCACTGGGAGGAACAGCTACACTCACTGGTAATGTCTGGACATGGTACCCACCTACAGCTCGTCAATACACCTTTACACTTACAGGAGGGTTTGGAGGTGGCGGAAGTGCTGGAAATGGCGCTTCTCCAATAGCAAATATGTGTATGGGAGGTCCAGGTGCTGTACTTACCGTTACATATACGGTCACTGACACGACTAAACCTTTCTACATTGTTGTAGGAGGAGGAGGCACCTTTATACCACCTGCTGCAGGTTCCTCCGTAGCGGCCGGGGGTGGTGGTGCAAGTTATGTATTTACTTATTCAAGTGGAACTCTTAATGACTGGGCAGTTGCCGGCGGTGGCGGAGGTGGTTGTTGGGCTACATGGAATGCAAATCCAACTCCCACAACACCAGTTACTACGCTCACCGCGGGTCCATCGCCGACAGTTACAGGAGGTTCACAACCTTTGGGAGCATATAATAGTACAAACCAAGGACAAATAGGAGCACCTGCTTATGGTATAACTCCTACATCTACATTTGCAGGTGGAACGGGATCTACACCGTCATTATACAACGTTACAGGAGGAAATGGTGGTGTAGGAGGTGGTGGACCTTCAGGTCCAGCAGGTGGTGGTGGTGGAGCAGGTGTGACGGGAGGTGGAGGAGGCTCGAATGGAGCGCCTGCTAATGGCGGAACGTCTGGGTGTTCGAGCAATTTCTCAAATAAAAGCATTGTTGCAAATGGAACACCTACTCCGGCAAGAACAACTGGTGCAAATGGTACTGTAACTGTTTATTAATATTTACTTAATATAAAAGAATATGTATTTTGTTGTAATATTAATTTTATTTTTAATAATTTTTGTGGGGTTTTATTATTACTTTAAAGGAGTTAGCACACCGACATCTTCGAGCGTCACATCCCCGAGTGGCTCGCTGATCACATCCCCGAGTGGTTCACCGTTTACATCCCCGAGCGTCACATCCCCAAGTGGCTCGCTGATCACATCCCCGAGCGTCACATCCCCAAGTGGCTCGCTGATCACATCCCCGAGTGGCTCACCGTTTACATCCCCGAGCGTCACATCCCCAAGTGGCTCGCTGATCACATCCCCAAGTGGCTCACCGTTTACATCCCCAAGCGTCACATCCCCAAGTGGCTCTTTGATAACATCCCCGAGTGGTTCACCGTTTACACCTCCGAGCGTCACATCCCCAAGTGGCTCGCTGATCACATCCCCAAGTGGCTCACCGTTTACATCCCCGAGTGGCTCGCTGATCACATCCCCAAGTGGCTCGCTGATCACATCCCCGAGTGGCTCACCATCTGGTTCGTTGATTATGGTAACATTCAATGTAGGAATCACTACACCTACCGGTATACAAGGAACGGCTACTCTTTCGGGTGTTGTATGGAAATGGTACCCTCCAACTCCTCGAATATACACCTTTACTCTTACAGGAGGTGCAGGAGGAGGTGGGTGGGGTGCAGGAGGAGGTGGACAAGGCGGAAGATCTGCTCAACTTACTGTTACATATAATGTTACAGATATAACAGTTCCGTTTTACATAGTTGTAGGTGGTGGTGGAAAGAGAAACCCAAGTAATCTTGGAGGCGGAGCGGGTGGTGGCGGTGGTGCAACTTATGTTTTTACTTATTCAGGATCTCTAAATGATTGGGCAGTTGCAGGAGGTGGAGGTGGAGGTGGTTACAACATAAATAATGGACAAGATGCATTAATAACGCCTGTTAATACTCTTTCGTCTTCTGTACAAAGAACTTGGATACAGTCGAGTAGCTTCTCTGGACACCAGGTATATCAATTTGGTGACACAAGAGAATTCTATATTATTGACGGTTTAGACTCGCAACAAACAGGTTCCGATGCTGGAACATCCGGTGTTAATGGCGCTTATCCAGGGGCCAGTGCGTATGCTATATCACCCACATCTTCATTTGCAGGTGGCTCAGGCTTTCCAGGTGGAAATGTTGTTACACCACCTGAGTATAGTTTTGGTTATCCAGGCGGTAATGGCGGAATAGGTGGAGGAGGTGGAGGAGCGTGGGCAGGTGGTGGCGGAGGTGGAGGAGTAACGGGTGGTGCTGGTGGGTCTAATCTTCTTCCTTCTCTCGGTGGAACATCGGGATGTTCAAGCAAATTCACGCAAACTTCACTTACTAACCCAGGCTCAGTTACCTTGCCGAGAACAGACGGTTTCGATGGCTCCGTAGTTATTACTTAAACAAATGCGCCTCTATAAAATAAATGTCTACGACATCGAAGTTTCTAAAATCTTTTGACCCAAAGAAACAGACCCACGTTCTTTGGCTAGGAAAGATGATGGACTTGGCAGAGTCACTTGGTGATCCTTCCAATTCTATCAATATGGTTGCTGATATCAATGATAATCCGTTGAATCTTGTTCTTGATAAGCGCGATGCGCTCGATTGGCCTCACATTCATTTTGTGCTTTGTGCTGCATACGCCAAGGCTGTGCTCAAGGGTCAAGCTTTTGTCCCATAACTTCTTCAAAACGCTCTTGATAAAATTCAAGAGGAGCTTCAAACTTGAATAAATTTCCAGAAAAACGATATGAAGAATCTCTGTCTATTATTCCGTCTACAGAGACCATGTCCATCATATTTGAAGTGCATGTGACTTTGAGGTCCTCAAAGTCCCATTGGACTATAGCTAAAAATTGCATAGTATCAACTCTTGATTTAGGAAGAATGAGATTTCCAGAGTTTCTTGTATCAGGCCATTCGTTTGTTTCAATAAAGTATGTCTCGACCATCTTTCCTATGAAGACTGCGTCACTTTTGTTTTTGAAACCCACTACAGTTGTCTTTTCACATTCGTCAATTTTTATCGAAAATATATTATTTTTCCCTGAGTGTAGTGTAAAATAGTTATTTGGCTTGCGCCCGAAACCTTTTGCGCGAGTGATTAACTTTGGTGGAACGGTTACAGACATATAATTAAGTACACAAAATTCCTTAAGTACCAAAAATTCAAGTCCTGCCTGCGCCAAATTTCTCATCCAATGGTAGGGTCACCTCACACACAATGGAGTGCTCAGTCTGCTATTGCGAGACCGGGAGCTTCTGCAAGCTGACCTGCGGGCACGTCTTCTGCAAGGGCTGCGTCAAGGCGTGGTACCGCAAGAGTTCTGAACCCAACTGCCCCATGTGCCGGCGGCCCATGTATTTCCGCGGGTTCCAAAAGGTCAAGGACCAGTGGGATGATGACGCGTACGACGAGAAGTGCTCGGACGTGTACGGTCAGGCGATCGACGCCGCGGTCGAAGACGCATTCGAAATGTCCGAAGCCTTTCCCAAGTGGTCCAGAAGGATCATGAAGGATCTTAAAGAAGAGCTCGAGGAGATTGAGAGCACTTACAACTTCCTGCGCAGCCGAGACGTTTCAAACGAAGACATTGAGTATGTCCTCTTTGAGACTGACGACTACTTTAGCGACCGTCACCTAGACAGATCATTCTGGCTGGATGAGCCGCCCAAGGAGTTTGCTACGCGGTATCCAAAGCTGGGTGGAGTTACGCGCGGGGGAAAGCGGTGCAGAGCAAGAGAAGATATGTGGGCAACTTTTAGCTTTGTAGTTGTTTTGTAATAAAAGAGAGAGTTGTTGTTCTAGTACAATGGATATCATTGCGTCAATCGCTGATCTGTGCAAGGAGAAGGAGGACCTGGAAGAGACTGTAGACCGTTACGAGGAGTGGTTTTCCGAGCTCATCGGAAAGACCATTACCATAAGCCATGGAACTCGGCGTCACCGCAAGTTTATTACCGTGGAAATTATTTCATTCGATCAGGAAGGTTGGGTCGGACGCGATGAAACGGGAACAGAATACCTTGTGACTCTGGCCGACTTGATTCAAACAGCCATGGTATAGAGTTGCTGACAGAAACTCTCGAGACATTTTAATACATTTTTCCAAAACTCATCGTCACGCTCAATGTCATGGGACAACACCTGACTATTGAACTGCTCCACAAGTCGGGCACGTTCAAGATTCAGCATCTGAAGGTACGTTTGCACTTGGATGTACTCGTAATCAGGAACTTTACGGAAAAGACGTTTGGTCCGATTCTTAATTTCTACAAGAACTCTGGATCCATCATCCATCTCTTGGATCCGATCAATCTTTCCAACAATTTCAAAATCAAATTCTCCAATTTCACAAATGGGAATTCTATAAAATGAATTGTCTCTGACTAATTTTGCATTTTCTTGAATGGAAATTTTGTCTGAAGTTTTATCCTCGGATCGAGTTCCATGACCCGTGTAGACTGTCGATCGAATGTGTTCGATGACATCAGACTTTTGTTCGGGTGTGAGTTTTTCATCGGTCTCAATCTTTGATCGAGCTTCTTGAAATACTTTTTCAGCCTCATTTGACGACTGTGTCTTTACGGCCGATGCCGCGTCGAGCACCTTGATGGCTTCTACAGACGCATCGAGTGCGGCCCGTGCCTTGTCGCTTTTCGTCTGACCCGTGAAGGTTTCGGGCCAGTACTTTTTCCAAATTTCATCACGAACTTCATCTGGAGGTTTGTATGGATTCCTCCCGATGATGGCCGCAACATCGCTCGCCTTGATTACAACCATTGTCAGATTAGCACTCTGACCTTTTAAGCCTTTGCAATCAGCCATGTAATTATGATCATGGCAAGAACCTGGATTATAGAGTACCAGAACAGTATAGACCGCTCGAGATCCCTGGAGCATTCGCATGAATGCGTCTTGAGATCCATAATGTAACTCAGAGACACGAACAGATACGCGATAGACAGCATGCCCAAAGGCACCCTGTAGTCATGGAGAATGTCAATGCCCTTTGCCATTATCACAAACTGAAGAGCAATGGCCAATAGGAAAAAATATTTCATAAACTCTCGGCGCCAATCCTGAGAGCACGAACAGTGATTGGTTTCCATGTTACGGATCCATGCGAATGCAAAACCATAGAATGCAATGTTAATTATTGGGCTCAGAAGCAATCGTTTCATTTATACATGCTTGAGATATTTCTTTCCAACCATGATGAGAATTTTTAAAATTTCTCATTAAAATTAATGAAAATTCATTTTTTAATTCTTCGCGTGCAGAAATAATTATCCGATTCATATTTTCAGAATGTTCATCATGAACCTCTGGATAATTTTTAAAATTTACATTTGGAAATTTTTTTAATTTTGGAATGTATTTTTTCAAAATTGATTCCACTTGGTCATTGCTCAAAACATTTCTAAACTTGTGAGCCCGAGTGTGCTTCTTGAGGTACTCCATGACATGATGACTCAAAATTATGGTCATGATCCTGGCAGAATCCTGACGCACCCCAGATTTTCAGATGCAAAGTGCACGTGAGTCGAAACGTTCTTCCGCCAAAAAGGCTAAAGAGTACAGTGTCTACTCAAATAAACATATCCGTCTACGCAATGGCTCATCTGTTTCGTCCGGGAATGCTGTTCAACATCTTCCCCCGCCCGCCAAAGAAGACAAGCGAGATCAAACCAACAAACGCTGAGGTCTGGCCCGTTTCGAATTGCAAGTACATTGTCCGTTCCGACATGTCGATCCAATCCGTCGACGACCCGGACCTTCCTATCGGGTGGGATCTGGTCGACGAGAATGACCGTTGGTATTTTCGGGTCGGGTTCACGTTGGAAAAGTGTGACGTGGTCCTTCTCGGATACGAAGATGTACCCCAAGCAAAGAGAGCCTACTCTCGTGCAGATGCTATGATGATTGATTTTGAAGATGACGGAGAGCCTGAAGTGAATTCACCTCTCACGTGCCCAGGAGCGCCGCGCAAGGCACCAAATCCCTTTTTCTATGTAGATTAATAGTTAATGATTCCAAATTGCAACCAATGTGTCCACTTTGTCCCAGGCAGATACTCGCGTACAGATACATAATTTACAGAGGTCGTGGGAGGATTCTTTATGACTGGGCAGAGTCTGCCCGTTTTAGCGAATCAAAATGTGGAGAGAAGGTTCTTAAAAAAGACAAACGTAGAATCAGTAAAAGATGAATAAATACGTTATCGCAGTTGGAGCGACCCTGTTGTACATTCCTATTTTTTACATAGCAATTACCGAATTTCCAGTTCTTTCGTCGACATTACTCGCTATAGAGGTTGTAGACTCCTCTATATTAAATCCTGAGACTAGATCATGAAGGTTTGTGTCCAGACCCAAATCGCAATTCGTCGGGTCCAGCGCCACCCGGTGACCAAGCGTGTAGTCCGTCGCGTCGTGCAGGGAACCGCCATGGGAGTTGTCCCAGGAACTCTGAACGACGTGGTATTTCACCACTCTTCTTTAGATTTAAACGAAATAGTACATGCCACCCAAGATTCTCTCACCGTTTCAGTTCTTACCGCTATTGCGTTGTGTCTGAAATCCGCTGTAGTCTGAATCTCCCTTTTGGATAAATCACATTGAACTGAACGCGAAGTCTCCCACCCTTTAGAAACCCTTTGTTTGGTATTATATAATCCTCTCGAGGATCCAAAACTCCCCAGTCCAACGTGTCGATCGCAATCGGCCCGTCGAAGTGTGGTATCTGGAGCTTCTTCCCGTTGACTGAATCCTCAAAAGAAATCTTCGTTTGCCAAACAATGTCCGGACCTTGCCGCATAAGCTCTGGATGGTTCTGGACGCGTATGTGAAAGAGAATGTCGCCCGGCTCTTCGTTTGCTCCATGAACCTGTTCACCGAGACCATGTCCCACGAGGGTCGCGCCGTCTTCGATACCTGCGTAAATTTTCAGCTCGAGATTCACTTGCTCAATCGTCTTCTTCTTTCCGTTACACGCGGCACACCCTGCGCGCAAAGTTCCTTGACTCTGGCACGCCGGGCAAGGCTGCTGGATAACCATAGGGCCCATTTGCAGGTGAATAGAGCCTGACCCGCGGCAGTTTCCACACTTGGACACGCAATGCATGCACCACTTTCCGAGTGAAATTTTTAAATTTTTGGAAAGACCCCTGTACGCATCTTCGAGACTTATCTTAATCTCGTGGTCATGGTTCGCGCGACGGACAGGACCTCTCGGAACGCCACCGAACATTTGACTGAATATGTCGCTTGGAAAGCCGGCAAATGGATTCTGCGGAGGACCATCGACGTTTCCAAATTGATCTAAATTCTGTTTCTTTTGCGGATCGGACAAGATATCATATGCTCCCTGTATCTTTTTGAATTGCTCTGGATCACCACCTTTGTCGGGATGGTGTTTCATAGCAAGTTTTCGATAAGACTTTTTAATCTCATCTTCTGAAGCACCCTTCTGAATACCGAGAGACTCGTAAGGGTCCATTCCTAATTTTCACTACAAAGAATTTCTTTACCTAGATAAAAAGTTGAGTCTAGTATAAATCAAATGGCATCAAAGAACCTGATCAATGCTCTCGAGCGCGTGAACAACCTGAAGGCTGATCTCAAGGAGGCGAATCTGGACCTCAAGGTTGAGCTTGAGGCAACCCCTCTGTACAAGGCGATTCTGTCGGCTACCCTGGAGCAGTCGACGACGGCGAACAAGGTTCCTGAGAAGGCGGCTGCGGCTCAGGCACTGAAGGTGACCCTGGCTGTCTACAACCGCAAGGAAGAAAATGACGAGTGATATAAATGAAGAACATCAAAGTGGGAGTGGAACAGGGGGTTCTCATGGCCACCGTAGGAATAATTCTTGGAATTTTAATTAATAAAATTTTTGAAAAAATAACTCCAAAAAAACACAAGCTAGGTAGAATATTTGTAGCCCATCTTCAGGTTGTCTTTAACGTATTTGCAATTTTGCTCATTTACAGGTACTTTCCAGAGGAATTCACGTGGCATTTCCAGAACACGAGTGTCGGTATGCTTTTTCCAGCATTCTTTTTTGGCGTCCAGTTGAACATGTTACAGACCTTCATGGACATCTAAAATTCAAGTCGTTCAGACGCCACGATGACTCGGACCCTAAGAATATCAAAAAATGTCTCCAAACTCCTATGTCTCGTGGTGTGACAAGTCTCACATGCTCTGTGGCTACGATGGGGAGTCCAATGAGCCCACGGTTGTATGGGACTACTCAGTCTTTGAGGACATTACAGGCAGTGCCGTAACGCCCTCAATGTATGAATACTTCAGTACTTATATCGCAAATAATATTTCCAAAAGTCAGCTCCGGGAAATTGAGTCTGACGACTACATGTTTGGCGAACTCGAGGAGGAGGCGGTCAACGCGTACTATGCAGAGTCGGAAGAGACGCGGACTCTTAATCACGAGAAGATGATGCTAAAACTAAAGGGTGAACACGAGCTTGCCGAGTCCAAGGAGCATGCTGCAATGAACTGGATCTTGAAAGAGGACTCGTTCGATTCAGAAAACCCTATTTACAAGGAGGTTTGCCATTATGTTCGCAAGCTCGTCTACGAGAACAGAGAGAATCGTGAAAAGCTGGAGCGCCTGATTCAAGAAGAGACATGCTGGTCTTGATTACACTTTGTTGCGGAGTCCGTTATCCATAAACCATGTAGCATAATCAGTGGCTGTTATTCCTGTTAATGTAACAGGATCAGAAATAGAATGTCCGCACACATTTCCTGCTGAATTAAACAAATCAAACCCTATAGGATAACAAATAGAATACCCATTACGTGAAGTGGATACTCCATAGGAAACAGAACTGCTACCGAGAGTTCCTCCTGCTACCTGAGAAGTTCCTGTAGGGCATGCGGTCCCAGAAGGGACTGCTCTAACTCCTGAATTGTACAAAGAATTAGCCCAATCACTCACAAAATTTGGGCACTCCGGGTTTGCTATAGAACCAAGGGCTAAGGCGAGAGCATCCGCGCCAGTAGGAATTGATGCTGAAGGGCACGATGCTGAAGGGCACGATGTGGAAGAAGGTACTGGACATGTTTTTTTTAAAAGTAGATATGCCAAAACGGCAATTATTATAATAAAAAATAAAGAAATTCCAGCGACTATTTTAGGATCCATTTATATTTTAGCATATAAAAAATTCAAGTCGTCCAGCTGCCAGACTATGAAGAGGACGAGAAGTCCAAAAACCAACAATGTCCCGCCGCGTAGAGGTCGATCGGCAGCTCGATGATCTGATTGAGAATCTGGAGACTCGAATCGAACACTGGTTTATGTTTCACACTCACTGGGACTTTTGGGAAGATATGGATGCTCACCCGGTTGATTTTCTAAACGGTCTTGAGAATGAGATTGATATGGCGTTTGACCCCATCCAAGACGCATATGATGGTATTCCAGAGGTGTATAATCTGTTGGACAATTTGCGCGTCGTTATCCAGAACGCGGCATGGGCGGCAGTTAACGTTCCATTCCCTCGTGACCCGTACCGCTATCTGGATGTGATAACGAGCAACCTTTTGGTCATAATGACCGAACAGGTTATAGACGTGCGTGCTGCCATGTTGATTTCGATGCACAACATAGAAGTCATTCAGCGCAACTGGCGCAAGTGCATATCAGATCCGCATTTTCTGGCATGCAGAAAACGTCTGAGAAGAGAGGCTCTGGAGTTGTGCCTGTAAAATTCAGGTCCTCTGTACGCCAAGTATTCTTGCTCTACAGTAAGAGCAAAATGCCAGACCCATGCCGATGCCACAAGTGCCTTGCCGCACTTCAGTCGGTTCGTGATTCGAACAGTCATGCACACAACCAGTTCATCAAGGATCTGGAAGAAGGCCGCGTGATTCATCTACGAGATGAAAAGGGAAGAGCAGTTTATCAAGCAAGATAGAGAAATACAGTGTGTAATATGTAGAATGCCTTCCTTTGCAATTGCCCAAGGTGATACCGTCTATGTTGTCGACCCGTCCCAAGTGAGGTGGTTTGAGTACAATGACCGATACAATGACATTACAATCTTTTACATGAATGGTGCCATGGAGGTTATCCGGACTCGTCACGCAAAGAAGATTTTCGACGACCTTCAGTTACAATTCAACGTCTTGAAAGTCAAGGATTATGACAATTAAAATATTGTTAAATAAAAGATGAAAAAAGGAGTCATGATAGTAATCGTTGCAATTGTTGTTCTATTGTTTCTGTTGAATGTCCATCGTTCAAACTACACAGCGAATTTGACCCCTATAAAGACGAATATACCCGGCACAGACGGTATAGTAGGTGCGGCTAATAAGTTTGCTAATGCACTTGCCGCATTTCCAAACGACACAAAAAATGTAAAAAATGTAAATAGTGCCAAACACTTTCTTGATGAAATAGTATTAAATTATAACAGATTTGTAGTTGAATTTAATAAACAAACTTCAATGGACATGATAAAAAATAATAAACAAACACTTTTATTAAATATAAAACGTGCAAGTGATGCATCATATACCTTGTCAAGCTACGTGTTAAATTCCAACACGACATGGCCTATACTAAACGCAGCTATTGGAAACCTATACGGACAGCTGCTGTCTATATAAGGATTTAGGCGCTTTACAAACAAATGCTCACTCCAGTACAGCGCAAATATTTTGATCTCCTTCTTTCAAAAGTTCCGGTTGTGATATCTACAGGTCCACCAGGAACGGGAAAGACGATGCTTGCATGTCACGCCGCCGCCAAGGCTCTTCACGAGGGTCGCGTGACACGTATTGTAATTACTCGTCCAGCAGTATCTGTAGACGAGCAGCACGGGTTTCTCCCAGGAAGTATTGAACGCAAGATGGACCCATGGACCCGTCCCATGTTTGACGCTCTCGGGAAAAACTTTGGACCTCTTCATCTCAAGACTCTGGTCAAGGAAGGTAATATCGAGGTTTGTCCATTGGCTTACATGCGTGGCCGAACTTTTGATCACGCGTGGATCATCGGAGACGAGATGCAGAATTCGACCCCTTCCCAGATGAAGATGCTTCTGACTCGCATAGGTAAGGATTCAAAGATTGTTGTAACAGGTGATTGTGACCAGTATGACAGAGGGTTTGATAAGAACGGACTCGATGATCTCGTCCGACGGGTCTGTAGTCTTTCAACGAATATTAGTCATATTAATTTTACAGAGGATGACGTTATGCGGAGCGAAGTGATCAAAGAAATTCTACGCATGTACTAGGATGTCAAATGCCCGACTCGTACACGTTTCATCAGACCTGAGAGACTCAAATATTTACCCATATGGAAATGCATACGTACTTCACCTTACAATTCCTCTAAAAAATATAGCAAAAGTTGATCTGGTCAGCGCTCACTTCCCAAATTCATTATATAACGTTTCCACATCATCAAATGCAATTTCCATTAATGGAAATTCAAATATTTTTGTTCATGCGGGAAGGTACACACAATCAACACTCGTATCTGCCCTTGTGTCACAGGGAATGAATGTATCCTACCTAACAAATGAAGGTCATTTTTTAATTTCCAATGCAACATCCTATAATTTTGTAATTAAGAATTCACAAATTTCAAATATCATGGGCTTTGTGGCAAATCAAACATACACTCTTACTCTTGCAAACCCATCCCAAGACCCGGGAAGTACAGGATACTACATTGCCCGTTCTCAATTACTCGCAAATATGACTATGAATGATTACGTTTTTCTAGACGTTGAGGAACTTCGGACCCCTCACAACTTTTCGACAGGTCCACTTGCATCAAATACAATCGTTGGAACGAATACAAATACTCTATTCGCGCCAGTGATGATAAAAAACGCTCACTTGAGTAGCGTTACAAACTTTATGGAGTCCAAGGACATTTTGCTTACAGTATATTATCCTGAACCTATAACATCAATCGATCGTCTCACAATTCGTTGGAGAGACAAGTACGGAGATATTATAAATTTCCAAGGACTGAATTCTAACTCATTTATTCTTAGAATGTTTGTTGACGAGGATGATGATCGTATGAAGGCACTCGACTCTCTCCCACCTCCCGTACCGTTTACGAGTATCCCCCAACATTACTTTATATGGGCATTCTTGGCTATAGGTCTTGTTCTACTTCTTCTTGCCAAGAAATAAGTAAGCCCCTCCCGCAATTAAAATAATTATGATAATAATAATCAGCCAATTGAATGACTTGCTTGGTGGCGGTGGGGGAGAGCTTGTGTTCTGTGTCGAAGAACCTGACGTTGCTACCTTTAAAGAATTTGTATCTATTCCATCAGTCAAACTTCCGGAAGTTGTTGCTACATTTAAAGAATTTGTATCGACGCTATCAGTCAAACTTCCTGAAGTTGTCAACACATTTAAACTATTAAAATTTATTCCGCTAAACACACTTGACATTATATTTAACAAATAATATTTTATTTTGCATATACATTCATTTTTCCAATATTTGTAGCAAGCTGTGTAGATGCAGATCCGTATACATTAGATATATTCGTCTGTTTATCTGCAGAAAGATTATTCCAAAACTGAGTAAATTTGGAAGTAATTGCTGGCATAATTGTATTTGTTATGTTCGTCTGCCATATCTGTTTGACGGGTCCTGGTACTCCATTAAATTCAGCAAGATCCATGATGCTCAAAGGATTTGATGCTGTATATCCTGAAGTTCCAATAAAAAATACCTTGAAAATAAGGAAAACGACAATTACCCAAAGAGCAATCCTTTCGTATGTGTGCATTGTCATTACTCACATAAAAAAATAATCAGCTCATTGAACAAGTCAAAATGGCGTACCATGTCGTGAACATGCCTTCGCAGTACGAATGCACAACTGGTTTTGTGTACCTTAATTCAGATGACATGGTCTCTGAATATGTCGAGGTCGGGGACCTTGTGTACAAGTGCCTTCCCCACACATACGTTCGTCCTGGGACGATTGCCATGAATGCTCTTCAGAGGCGTTTGGCCGGAAAGAGGATGGTTTACGTCACTCCATGGATTCTTCCCAATAATTTTGAAATTAAAATTTTGAAAATTCATGTGGACTGGCTCATTCGAGATACAACCAAAGATCTTCCGAGCGTCTTGGGACCCGTGCGTTCTCACTTCAACCGTCATGTCCTTACAGACGGGCAGGAGATTCTCCTGTACATTGAGGACAACTTGGCTCAAGTCCGTGTGAGTCTTCCTAATAGAGGGATGATGACGAACCAGACTATTATAAATCTTCTACCCAATTGACTGTCCATCCTATAGCAGAAAACTTGGAAGCCGCTTGATAACCACAAAAACATAAAACATCTCCCGGATACAATACAATTTCATGATCCGTTACATCAAACGTGAAACACTGACCGTCAGTGACGGCGAATGCGAGACCTATATTCCCTCCCGAAATAGTTACACCTGAAGCTCCATTGTAATAACTGGCTGTCGACTGACCACCTGTTATTACTGTGCAATTTGATGACCCGGTTCCATTATATGCAGTAAATGTGGGAAGGGTAGACCAGCTTGTTGGATTGCGAATGACTCTGCAATTATATATATAAGGTCCCTGATTCGTAGAAGTCGCAGAAAGATTGAGGTACCGTATGTGAAGTTGTGAACGGTTGGGAATACCGTTAAAAGATACTGCGTTTTGTAGAGCTAATATAACATTTGGCGAGCTTGCAGTTGTAGACGTGAGCGTTTGAAATGTGTCCCACGCCCCCTTGGGTCCGCAAAACCGACGTATTCCTTCGAGAAACTGCCCACCGCTTACAGATTGGAGAGTGACCGAGTTTGTTACGTATGCATTTCCAGATACGTACCACATCATAGGCATGGTGGGGTTTGTAAAAATAGGGGTCGTGATTCCATTCAATGTCTGTAAAATGTTCACAAGAACCCACCGAGAATTGAGCGGGTTCAATATATAGTACAAAATGTCTCCAGAATATTGAAATTTAACTTTGTAAAAATTATTATTTGAAGGAACCAGCGTCACTCCCGACTTGGTTCCTCCAAGCATTGTATCATAGTTCCAAGAAGCTTGTGGGGTCCATGACTGAGTTCCGTTGTATACCCAGAGAGTACCGAATGATAATCCATTATATCCAAACCCGCACCCGTCTACTAATTTTGTAGTAGGATTTGGACTTGCGAGCGTACTCGAAACAAAACCAGACCCGATAAATTGAATAGTGTTTGATTTTGGAGTACCAAAATTTGCAGAAATATTAGTCTCGGGACTTTGACCTGAACGGTATTTTACGTACTTTTTTGTTTGAAAAAATGCACACGAATTAGCGGTGCTTCCACTTGTCTGAAGTTGTAAAAGACCGCCACTGCTGCTAACCGTTGCTGCATTACTGACTGAATTTGAAGTAACAGTTGTATTAATCCCGTAAACAAAATCAATTTGAGAAATTGGAGTTTTTTCAGCCACCTGAACATCTCCAAACGCCGTGCGAGGGTCTGCAATTCCTACAGAAAGCGAACCTGCTCCGTTTGTTGTAACGTTTTCGTTCAAAAGACCAGACTCTGATTTTCCCCACAAGACTGCTCTCGTGTTCAACATATCTGTGTAATCATTCAAAGGGTACACGCCTTTTGACGTTTGGATGGCGACACGTCCTTGAGGTTGGTAAATTGTGTGAATAGTCATTGAAGTTTGATTCGTTGCGTCATTTACATATTTAAGCCGAAAAAACTGAGCAGATGGAATTAAGTCATTTGTAAATGTCGGAACTGTAGAAGTGGATGGAACAGTACTAGTAACAATTATGTTATTAAATGAAGATGTATTTGAAAACTGAAAAAACAGATTACCAGTTGCAGACGTCGGCAAGACGGAAAATGCAACACTGATTGATGCATATATCGACACGTCTTCAGGAGTACCTATAAACGTTTGACCTCCGTTCAAAGGAACTGTATTTGAATTTCCGACGGAAACGTTCGAAACGACAATAGGTATAAAAGTCATATATTTAAAGAGTTTTTTAAATTACTGACCAGAACGAGCCAACGAACAAAAGAGTGAGTGACATGTAATTTGTAAAAAGGCTTACTGAAGTATTATTGTCTATCAAGCTGGTACCTGAAGGAAGAATTGTTACAGGATTCACAAGAGCCTGTCCAGATTCGTCTTTTATAACATATTGTTTCCCTAAAAAACTTGATGGAAGTTGTATTATTATTCCAACTCCATTACATCCAATATAGTAATCTGTATCAAGCACGTTGTACGTTCCTGACGTTACACGTACAACAGTTCTCGTTATGGCTGGTGTTGTCCATTGTATCCCTGTGCCGCTTTGACTAAGAAGTTGTTGAGGAAGTCCAAAACTTGATTTTGAATCAACTATATTTGAAGTAAATACATTTGTTGTTATCACTGAATCACTGGCATTTATTGTTCCGTTTACATCAAGTGGATACCCGGGATTCAATTGTCCACATATACCTACATGCCCGGTACCATCGGTCGCAAGAACGACAGAACCAAACACTTCTGAACCAGCTGTTACTGTATTATTAAAAGCTCCTGAACAGTGTGCAGATAGAATAAAAGGTTGTTGTCCCTGCCCCCCTCCATTCAAAGAAAAACCAAATCCCACTCCATAGTCTGGACCTATTGGATTCTTGTTAATAAATTCCATATGATAATTATTTGGACCAACTAAACTAGCTGATTCTGTTCTCGTAAATACAGCCATGGCGTATGCAGATCCTTGATCAGGGTTTCCGTTATCATATACTTGTAATGTGTACTGGTCGTTACTATTACTATATGTAGCAACTTGTAGCTGTCCGTAAGAAGAAGGATTACCGTACGGAACTATTGTATTTATACCCACATTGTTACGACCGTCAAGACCTATAGAAATTGCGACATTTGAAACAGCGTTCGAACTTGTCGTGCCATTTGTATTTGTATCATAATTTTGATGAGCACTAATCAAGAAAGGAGATCGTCCTATCGATGAACCTGCTTGTCCGTTATCAAAAAACCCGAACCCTACACCATAATCATTATGGTCTCCGCCATTCTGACTAACGTTTACAAATTCTACATGAAAATTTCCATCACCATTATTTTCAAGTCGTGAAAAGTTTATCATGGTTTGTGGAAGAGGGCTTGCGGTATATCCCGTTGATATATTATCAAAAACTGTAAAAGCATACAAAGGACCATATGATCCATCACCCGTATTAATTATATTATGAAAATTGTCTTTTGGGTGTGCAATATTTAATAATACCTGATTTCCTCCAAACGAGGAATCATATAATTGGGCATTTCCTATTATATCAAGACTATACGCAGGACCCTGATTATTTATTCCCACCTTAGAATTTTGAATTCTCATAACCTCGTTTCCGGGAGTAGGACCGTTAGTATAAAAAATAATAGGACCAGTTGGGCATGCAAGTCCAAGCCCATTTCCAGCTTCTCCGGTAATATAAGGGGGCAGACCTGCACCTGCGTTTTCATCATAAATCTTTATACGCGAAGTGATACCTGATCCAAACTGTGCTATAAGGCTTCCTACTTCGGCGGGCGCGTTTGTTACTACATCAAGCATTGCCCCCGGTGTGAATGTTCCTATTCCTACATTTCCAGTCGTGAAAACATGAGTCGTTGTAACAGAATTTGAAACTACTAGGTTTGCAAAGGGTTGTACAATATTCGATGTGTTAATATTAGAAATTCCCGAGCCGTCTCCATTGAAATATGCAGCATAGATATTCCCGGATGCATACAGGTTACTAGTAAATATAGTATTAGACACCGTCAGATTATAATTATTAACAGTTATATATCCATTTTCAATAGAATCGCAATTGCAATCCATCCTACAAGAGAACAACATAAAATTCTCGCCCAGCCTTTATTACCCTTTTCCGAGTTAAATGAAATGGAGCGTCACGTTGAGCGTCTTTTAAAATTTCAGGAAAGGGTATTGCCCCCTCCACCTATGCTAGACCTA